>TARA_R110002051_G_scaffold8386_5_pt1 | contig 123842 bp, 118 predicted proteins | sample TARA_R110002051 | Tara Oceans TARA_R110002051 (sample SAMEA4397023) | marine metagenome | biome: Polar Biome; feature: [MES] marine water layer (ENVO:01000295) within the mesopelagic zone...; material: water (ENVO:00002006), including particulate matter (ENVO:01000060) such...
AACTACTGTTCTGAACGTCGCGATACCCACGGCCTCGCCTGACTTCATGGCCAAGAGCGCAAACGCCTTGGGTTGTTCGGAGAAGAAAGCTTCCTCAATGTCAGCTTCCGTAGATTGAAGCGAATTCAAACACCCATCGAATTCCGCTTTTCCTCGAACAAGGTCGAGTATCGCAGGAACGTCCGCTTTTTCTGCCTTCCTGATTTCAATAATAAGAGTACCCTCTCTATGGATGCGCATAACGCCGCCAACACGCGCAGCTTTGTAGTGAAGGCGAAGCCGCAACCGAAATGGTGTCGCTATGCTTGGATTGGTTAGTGGCAGACGCCCGTGACGTTGGCTCTTGCCCAAAGCAGGCTCCCATGAAGCGTTGGCCGCCTACATTCTCTGCGGAGTGGTTGCCTCTCTAGTTCAGGCAACCAGCAGGTGACGTCTAACCGCGTGCTGTGCATCAGTCTTTCATATTCTTCCACGCGAATACCGAGGCCAAAATAATGATACCGATGGCAGCACCAAAGTATAACGTAGCGATCGTAGCGCCAATCTCTACCGCCTGCTCAAGGAACAGAACCACCAGTATCACAGCAGCCACTTGGCTTACTGTTATCTTCAAATCATGGAAGCTCTTAATGTCCAGAGGGTTTTGGGATTCTCTGTCATCATCAGACACCGGACGGATGAACAGACGATACAGGCTAACCGCCATGATCTGAAAAGTAATAGCGATCAGCAGGAGATCCAACAGCTTCAGGAGGCGAACCGCGAGGCTCTTGCCGTCGTCAGCAGAGACAGGTATATCACGTACTACATCCAGTGCGGTATTCCAGGTTATGTTAACCGAGGCACCATACAAGAGCAAAGATGACACCGCACAGATAACGACTGCCACCCACACCATAAACCGACTACTTCTGAAAACTTTCTCGATCATAATTTCTCCGGGCCGCGTCACAACGTCAGTTACAGACTCACAATTTTCTCTTAGTCGGTTTCACCGGACCATCTACTATCTCGTTAATCAACCTCTAGATTGTGCTTTCTACGGCGTTAGCCGAACACTGGAGCTGTCGGATTACTGCTGGATTACTTCAAACGTTCGTGACCCTGACATGACCTGGAGAAAAGCCACTAACAGTGATTAGACCGCATGCGTGACTAACTCGCAGCCTAACATTTCGCTCGAAATAATGATTCTTCTCTTGTAGATCAGTGTGTTATGAATCTTTCGCTCCCTTCTACTACGACGTTATATCGAACGCGATATAAGTCCATTAAATCCGAATGCGGCATAATTCCGGGCTTCACAGCAGGTCGCCATAGGTGGGAGGAATGAATGCTTGTGTCAAATAAGCAAGGCATTCATGCAGCCGAAAATGGGACTGCGCGTGAGCAGTTGCTTCCATAATGCTTTTTCTACTGTTGATTGCCAACAGTTTGATGGCAATTTGTAGCCGCTTCTGGCCGATAGCCGCCCGTCACAACAGGCAGGTATCGGCCAAAAGCGGACAACAGTCCAAGAGGTGTGAAGGAAGGTTTCAATATCTACCAGAAGCACACGTTTATGGTCCCCACACCAAGCCAGCCTCAATTCGAGACTGGCCTGGGCGTGACGGCACCTAATCAGGTCTTCCGCTTCACATCGCCCGCTTTAACTCACCGTAGTTGCCACGAGTGCGAAGCACCAACGTGACATCCTCATTATTCCGGTTACGGAAAAACCAGCCATGGTTCCCCGTGAACGCGGCCGTCAAATCGCCTTCATCCTCCGTAACGCCACGGCCCTTCTCATAAGAGATAGACTGGCCACCGCCATCACCGTGGGTGTCGAAGTTGACGGGGCCGCCTTCTGATACCCAATGAAAGCTGGCAATCGCACCTTGTTCCATAGTCAGCTTGTACTCAGTGCCTTCGCCAGGGGTCAGCACTACGCGGACCTCATCCTGCCATTCCGGCTGCGCTGGAGCAGGCGTTGCGACAATTGGCTCTGCCTGTGGCTCAGGGTCAGCAACTGTCTGTTGAACCGGGGCCGTCGGCTCTGGTGAGAGCTCTTCAGCAGCGGAAGGCACCGCCGTCAACTGCGCGGCTTCATCAGCAGCGGCTTCATCGGCAAGTTGCTGTTTGATCTCGCCCATCTCAGTCAAACCCAACAAACGGCCTACACCCGTCGGGTCAATCGCGTATTCGGCTGGCATGACGACGGTCACCAGAAGCACCAATGCAACGATGGCGGAGATGATGGTAGAGCGAATCAGTTTTGCGCTACTGGGTAGTTCAGCGCGTGAGGGCATATCGGTGTTGTACATAAATGTCTCCAGAATCAAGCAATAAAGTAGCCAGTGAGCTGATAGCCAATAAGCAGAAATCCCGCGCCCATCATGGCTACGTTGGCGGTGTAGGCATGACGGAAGAAGCCGTCAGTCTTACGCCAGAAGTTCATTGCAATCAGGATCATGGCCAAAGCAATTAGCTGGCCCATTTCCACGCCGACGTTGAACGCAAACAGGTTTGGGACCAGCCCATCCGGTGAGATGTCGTATTCGATAATCTTCGACGACAGGCCAAAGCCGTGAAACAAACCAAAGATCAAGGTGGCGGCTTTGGTGTTGGGTTGAAAGCCAAACCAGCGTTGGTAAGCGCCCAGGTTATCCAGCGCCTTGTACACCACAGAAAGGCCGATGATCGCGTCAATGATGTAGCTGTTGATACCGATATTGAAGTACACGCCCAGCAGCATGGTGAGCGAGTGTCCAACAGCAAACAGGCTTACATAAATAGCGATATGCTGCATGCGGTAGAGGAAGAAAATCACCCCCAGCAGAAACAGCAGATGATCATAGCCGGTGACCATGTGCTTGGCCCCGAGGTACATGAAGGCTATGAGGTTCACGCCAGTGATTTCCTGAATGTAGCCCTTGTCGCCTTCGGCGACAGCGTGGGCAAATGCGTCAGGCATACCTATAAACATCAGCGCGGTGAACAGTAAAAACAGTAATAGCGGGCGATTCGAGCCTACAGGGAATCTGCCCGAATCGCTTCCTGGAAAAGAATGCATTATTTAGTCCTGAATGACGGTGGTTAAAAGTCGCGAGGCGGCGTTGTCAGCACACCAGATCAGGACGGGGAGGCCGCTTGACTAAAAAGATCGGTGCCGCAGGCACAAAACTGCCGGCGTCACGCAGAAGCGCCGCACTCTTCGATTGAGCGCTTAGGCCCAGAGGCATATTCAGGTGCGGCGTTTCGTGCACGTGATCGGCAGTCAGCGATGAATGGAAGTGATCCGCACAGATTGTGCAGGTGGGAGCGTCGTTACCGTGCGAATGCGCGTGAGCGGGCGGGCTGGCGCCATTCACTAATGCCGAGCTATGCCCGACCCATGCCATCAATATGACGAGAGCGAGGGCAAATATCACCTTGGTGCTGATGGGCTTGCTGGGCATATCTAGAGGGTCCGGTGCCTGGGGCTCGTGAGTCTTGCTGATTCGACGGATTGACCGTATCCCCTCCAGGGGGATAGGATGCGAGCATAATCCATCCCGACATGAGACTCAATACATGAGCGAAAACGCAGAGGGGCACCAGCACTCAAGCCATGGCGATATCGTCAAAAGATTGAAGCGGGCAGAGGGTCACCTACGTAGCATCATCACCATGATTGAAAGCAGCCGCCCCTGTGTCGATATTGCACAACAGTTGCACGCGGTAGAAAAGGCAGTCTGCCAAGCCAAGCGAACACTTATTCAGGACCATATTGACCACTGTCTGGAGCACACGGTAGAGGCGCTTTCCGGGGGTGAACGTGCACCACTGGAAGATTTCAAGCAAATCACCAAATACCTCTAAGACTTTTCCCAGCAGGGTTTCTTCCATGTCGAGTTTCGCCGAACTACTGCAGCAGGGGGCCTCCCAGGCGTGGTTGTATTTTCCCACCGCCATTTTATTAGGCGCTCTGCACGGCCTGGAGCCTGGACACTCCAAAACCATGATGGCGGCGTTTATCGTGGCGATTCGCGGCACAGTAAAACAGGCCGTTCTGCTTGGTTTCGCAGCGACGCTTTCTCACACGGCGGTGGTCTGGTTAGTGGCCATGTTTGGCATGTATCTGGGGCAGAATCTCGACGCTGACACTACCGAGCCCTACTTCCAGCTTGCCAGCGCCGCCATCATTATTCTCATCGCCCTGTGGATGCTGGGGCGCACCTGGCAGGGCGAGCAAACATGGCAGCTCGAGGCGGCTAGTGCACATCAGCATCACCATGAACATGAACATGCCCATAACCATGATCATGATCATGATCATGTCAAAGCTGGAGGGCTTGAGCTGTCGCTGGAAGGTTATCAGGATGCCCACGAACGAGCGCATGCCCAGGATATTCGCACGCGTTTCAGCAATGGCAATGTCAGCACCGGCCAGATCATTCTGTTCGGGCTGACTGGGGGTTTGATCCCCTGTCCGGCGGCGATTACTGTGTTGCTGCTCTGTCTGCAGGTGAAGGAAGTCACGCTGGGAGCGGTACTGGTGTTGTGCTTCAGTATTGGTTTGGCAATCACGCTGGTCACCGTCGGCGCCGCTGCCGCCATCGGCGCACGGCAGGCATCCAATCGTTGGCCTTGGCTCAGCACGGTGGCACGCCGCGCCCCTTATTTTTCCAGCGTACTGATTATCGGGGTGGGTATATATATCGGCATTCACGGCTGGACCGGGCTCAATGCCTGACGCGTGGCTGGAGCTTTCCGGCTATCTTGGACTTTTCCTTGCGGCATTCGGTGCCGCCACGCTACTGCCGATGCAGTCAGAAGCGGTGCTGGTCGGGCTGTTGCTGACAGACCGTTACGCTGCCTGGGCATTATTGACGGTCGCAACCACTGGCAATGTGCTTGGCTCCGCCGTCAACTGGTTGCTGGGCCGCTCTATAGAGCGCTATCGACAAAAACGCTGGTTTCCAGTCAGCGAGCGCAAACTGGAAAAAGCCCAGCAGGCTTACCATCGTTTTGGCCGCTGGTCGTTACTGCTCAGTTGGGTGCCAATTATTGGCGACCCACTGACCGTGGTCGCCGGCGTTATGCGCGAACCTTTCTGGAGCTTTCTGTTGATCGTCACACTGGCCAAGACTGCCCGCTACCTGCTGCTGGCAGCCGTCACGCTAGGATGGTTTATTTGAGCTCAAGGGGGCTTTTGACAGCCGAGCTTAAGCCTTGAACGTCGACGAACTAAAGGCGCGGCCATATTCAGTCGTCGTTCTCAAACTGCGTAATGACTTGGCGGTCTTAGTTTTCTTCTGCATGGAATCTGACCTGGAGTTAATGTTCATCTGCATCTGACGTCAATAGCGCGACCGCTGGCTAAAAAACCACAAGAGAAGCTAAAACACCAAGAATCGCACACCCTGCCAGCACTTTGATCATGCCGACTTTGAAATGAAAAATCGCGACCATGGCGCCTACAGCCAGTAGCAACGACAGTACATCCAGGGATTCTAGGTTTGGCGTTAACACACGCGCTCCCATAAAGCGCCATTCGCCTACTTCAGCGAAAATAACGTGAAACCCAAACCAGATTGCTAAGTTCAGGATAACCCCGACTACCGCAGCGGTAATGGCTGACAGCGCGGAGCTCAGTGCGCGATTATCGCGTAGACGCTCCACATACGGAGCCCCTAAAAATATCCAAAGGAAACAAGGAACGAAAGTAACCCAGGTCGTCAGCAGCGCAGCCAGCGTCGCTGCTACCAAGGGATCAAGGCCTGTGGCCTCGCGATAAGCACCCATGAACCCGACAAACTGCACCACTTGAATTAACGGGCCCGGGGTCGTCTCCGCCATGCCGAGGCCATCGAGCATTTCGCCCGGTGCCAACCATCCATAATTTTGCACCGCCTCTTGGGTTATGTATCCCAACACCGCGTATGCACCCCCAAAGGTCACCACCGCCATCTTGCTGAAAAAGAGAGCAATCTGGCTGAATACATTCTCGCTACCAAACATTGCCAACAGGAGCACGACCGGCGTTAACCACAACAGCAGTAGGGTGGCTGACATGCGTAGCGACCACTGGCGATTGGGGTTTGCATGTGCAGGGAGTCCTTCCCCGAGTATGGAGTCTCGGTCGCTAAGAACTGACTCGTCAGCACTTCCATGGCCACCGCTCACTTCAAAGGCAGTCATGCCGCGCTTCCCGCCCCAATAACCTAGAAGAGCTGCGGTTAAAATAATGAGTGGAAACCCCACCTTAAAAAGGAAGATGGCGACAAAAGCCGCAGAGGCGATGCCAAGCATTATCCAATTCTTCAGAGCTCGCTTGCCTATACGTACAACTGCGTTAAGCACCACTGCCAGTACCGCCGCTTTCAAGCCAAAGAAGAGCCCTTCAACAGCTCCAACATTGCCCAGGACTGCATACAGATAGCTCAGTGCTAGAATGGCGATAAAACCCGGTAGCACGAAGAGACTGCCCGCGACCAAGCCACCTTTGGTGCGATGCATTAGCCAGCCGATATAAATAGCCAACTGCTGCGCTTCTGGCCCCGGTAGCATCATGCAGTAGTTGAGCGCGTGGAGAAAACGGCGCTCGCCAATCCATTTTTTTTCTTCGACAAGGATGCGGTGCATCACTGCTATTTGACCGGCTGGGCCGCCGAAGCTCAATAATGCAATTCGTAACCAGACCCTGACGGCCTCACGAAACGGTACCTGATGGGACGATTCAATGTTTGGGGGCATGGCGCACTCTTTAATAATGGCGGGATTTTTGTAGAATGTATAACGTTATTGTAATGAATACAACGAGAGGGCGTTATGGCTGATCACATGCAACACTGGTTAATATTGATCATGCGCCTCAGCGGGCGGGCGGGAACGCCTCGCATGAGGATTTGGCGCGCTCTTCGTAGCTTAGGTGTGGCGGTACTCAGAGATGGCGTTTACTTGCTGCCTGCCAGCTCCTCCCGCAGAGAGGCCCTGGAGCAGCAGGCCAGCGAAATCAAGATGCTGGGAGGTGACGCGCTGCTGATTGAGTTAGAGGAGTCAGCCATAGATGGCATTGATGATTTGCCTTCGCTCTTTGATCGAGCGGCAGATTTTCAAGCCTTAAGAACAGCGGTGGTTGACTGGCAGCAGGCATGCCCTCAGTTGGAGGAGCGAGAAGCACAGCGTCAATTGACCCAGCTACAGAGACGTTTGCAAAGCATTATGGAGATCGATTTCTTTCCACGCGCAGAAAGTGAGCACGCCGTCACAGCCATGGCAGATGCGGAGAACGTCTTTAATCGTTGCTTTGTGCCTGACGAGCCGCAGCCGAACCAGGCCGAGATCCCACTGCTTGATCGCTCTGCATTTATCGGAAGATGCTGGGCCACGCGGCGCCGCCCCTGGGTGGATCGGCTAGCATCGGCTTGGTTGATCCAGCGCTTTATTGATCCCGAGGCTCGCTTCGTGTGGCTGGAACACCCAAACCAGTGCCCGCCAGATGCGCTAGGGTATGATTTTGATGGAGCCAACTTCACCCATGTTGATGACAAGGTCACCTTTGAAGTGCTGCTGAGGAGTTTCAGTCTTGAGACTCAACTGGGTTTAAGCAAGATTGGGGAGCTAGTTCACTACCTGGATGTGGGAGGCCCCCCCGTTCCAGAGGCAGTAGGGTTAAAACTCATGCTGCTCGGGGCCAAGGAACGTTGTGATGATGATGATGCGCTCCTGCAACATACCAACATGCTGTTTGACGACCTTTATCAGGCGTATTTGACAGGAGACCCGTACCGGGAATGAGCGTCGCGCAGACAAAATGCGTTACCGGCCTCCCTGGCATAGTAACTATAAATGAACTTAGCTGTTGATCCCCATCGGAATAGAGACTATCGAGAATGCGAATGAGGGCTTGCTCACACAGCTGCTCTCTACTTTCCATGGCAGCCCCCTAGCAAAAATAACTCCAGCCCCGTGAGTCTGTTGTTTTGCAGCCATTTGTGTAGTCGCATACCTTTCTTGCTTCCTTCAAGAGTTTCCGAGCAGATATAAAGACAGAGATAATCGGGGCAGACCACCGTATTGATACTCGGAGGGCTGCTCTTGGCCGAAAGTCGTCTGTCGCAACAGGCTTGAATCGGCCAATAAAGGACCCTCAATGTGTCGCGCGCCCCCACCGACCTCAGGATCAAAGCTTTACCGGCTTGCTAACGCTCTGATGGCTCTCTTTGCGGAAAACTCCTGCTCGCTCCCGTTGTTAAATTTGACGACGAAGCCCTGCGTCGTCCCGCCCTTGGGTCCAACTCCACGCGAGATGTTTCGCGTATAAAATGCAATTGGCGACGCTGGTAGGGGCCAATCGGTGTACTCGCAGTATTTGACGTAAAGTTCGCATAGCAGGTCGAAATCCGCAGAGTCTTTTATATCACCCCCAATGGCCAAATACTTATCCCGAATGCCGTAGAAAAATTGTTCTGCTTCCATTTGTGATTTAAAGCTGTGGTCGAGAACTTTTAGTGGGTTCATCAATGCCATCTATGGCTGACTCCTCTAACTCAATCAGCAGCGCGTCACCACCGTCATTCCCATCGACGAAGCGTTGATTACTACTATCAAAGTCGAATCTTCGTGCGCAACGACTGCTGGATCAATGCCCAGTCCAAGGATCGTCGCTGGGACTAACAATGTTACGACGCCAAGGCTGATGAAGAGATTCTGGAGAATAATCCTACGAGTATGTCGGCTGAGTTCGACTGCAAACGGCAGATGCGATAGGTCGTCTGCCATCAATGCAACGTTGGCCGTTTCCAAAGCCACATCTGAGCCTGCGGCGCCCGTAGCGATACCAACAGTAGCATGAGCCATGGCGGGCGCATCATTCACGCTATTGCCAACCATTACGACCTCGGTGGTTTTGCGTAGTTTGTTGACTGCGTCAACCTTGTCTTCTGGCATGAGGTCACCCCATGCCTCGTCCAAGCAAACTTGCTTGGTGACCGCATCGGCTACGCGTTAGTTGTCTCCAGAAATGCATGATCATGCGGGTGATGCCTATGGTGCGTAACCGTTCGAGCGCAGGCCGCGCCGATGCGCGCGGTATATCCATGAGACCGACGCCGCCGAGGTCTCGGCCTGCGTGGCGAATCGCCGTGATGGTTCACCCTTGGTTGCGAAGCCGCTCGACAGTAGCCGCAACCGGCGCAGACCGTCGTTGCCGAACATCCGGGATTGGAAAACGGAACTGAATCGCTTTACGATTCAGTTCGAAGACCGCATGATGCCCTTGTAATCAACCCTACAGGTTACACAAAATTCAGTACACCCCCGTAATTGGGGTGTCAGCCAGCGAATTTTCCGGCAATCTGAACCAATTCAATTCTCTGTCGGTGTCACTCAGATCTATCCCCTCCATCGTCGTTATGTGCGATCTGTAGTGTTAAGCTTCAGAAGTACAACTGAACGGAATACAACCTTAGAAGAAGTCAGGTAGACACCTTTCTGTTAGCGATTGTCTGACGCGGTTGTAGCACCTCCAGTATTTTTCGTACTGTTTTTTGCTTCATCCTCTTTTATTTGTTGATCACGGGCTTCTCTGCGCTCTTTGTTTTGTTCACGCAGGTTCTCTACCATCTGCCGGTAACGCATGCTCCCATCTTCTGCATGGACTACCGCAGTAACGTTGAGCGCAAATAAAAACATGAAAATCGTTGCTAGGGTTCTCATGGCTATACCTCTCATCTGAAATGGGTTTTTGGAGACTCGTTAGTATGGTACATGGCGTTACCTGTCCGGCTGGTGACGCTGCGATTACAAAGATGTCATGCTGAAATAGATCAGCGATCCGACTTTGTATTACCCCAATGTAATGTCCGTTTCACTTTGGTGACAGAAACGGTGTGCCATCATGTGCTTTGGATAATTCTAAAGGCAGGAAAAAATGAGTATTCAAACAAGAGTTGCAATGGTTTCTATTATGCCGATTTCCTCATTTGCCATGGCAGAGGGTAGTGCTGATAAAGTTTATGGATCTATGATTCAGGAAAACGAAAAGCGATGGAGAGTACGCACTATCGATTGATAAAAATCCGCCTGAAACCGTGCATTACCGCATCTCCTTCTTTCAAGTCTCGCATTAGATCGGGTGAAGCTTTGAAACTCATGGTCATCGGCGGCCAGCCTAAAGCTTCAACGGGGCCGTGGGCGATCACCATCATTCCGCTTTCCAAATTCATCTTTTTAACCGTGCAGCTGGCCATTGAATCGGATGCACTTTGACTCATCGCGTTATGACCCATGTGTTTGTTTTTGTAATGAAGATCGCCTGAACGGGGTCAGTTCATGTCGGTCGTATTTCATGTGGGCGACTCTTGAAGGAGCTCTCAAGCAACTATGTTTAACGATGGAACAACGATTCCGGAGAACGCAATGACTAATTCCATGTATCAGTCCTGTATCCAGGCATGTTGGACATGTGCTCAGGCATGCGAAATGTGCGCTTCCGCGTGTCTGCGTGAGGAAGACGTGAAAGCGATGGCTCGTTGCATTGAGCTTGATCGGGACTGCGCAGATATTTGTTCGCTGGCGGCCGTATTAATGAGCCGTGATAGTGAGCTGGCCAAGGAGTTTTGTGCGCTGTGTGCGAAGGTGTGCCGGGCCTGTGCAGAGGAATGCGGGAAACATCAGATGGATCACTGTCAAGAATGCGCGGAAGCTTGCAGGAAATGTGCAGAGGAATGCGAGCGGATGGCAGCGTAGTTCCTGGCCGCTGCCCTGTGGTGTGGTTGCCGAGCTCCAGGGCAGCAATGTCGTCATCTACTCCATTTTTAGAGATAATTGAACCTCAAACGTGGTTGCCTCCGTTGTGGAGAACGCTCTGATCTTCCCGCCGTGGGCTTCGATAATCGATTTCGTGATGGCCAAGCCCAGCCCGGCACCTTCGCTGCTACGTTGGCGGGATGCGTCGAGCCTGTAGAATCGTTCAAAAATATGATTCAAATGCTCTTCAGGTATAGGTGGCCCTGGGTTCTGTATGCGGATTCTTACGTTACCGGAGTTCACTTGAAGGGTTGTGGTTACGCTCTGCCCCTCTGGCGTATGCCGGACTGCATTGGACAGCAAGTTACTCAAGGCGCGACGGATCATTAGTCGGTCGCCAAGGACATGAACTTGCTCTCCGGTATTTTCTAACAGCACCTCCCGCTCTTCTGCCCAGGCGCTGAAATAATCGAACAGGTTTCTCAGCTCTGACTGAAGATCGATATCGACCAGTTCCGGTTTCAGCAGCTGATTATCAGCCTGAGCCAGGAAAAGCATGTCACCGACCATCTTGGCCATGCGATCATATTCTTCGAGGTTTGAATACAGCACTTCCCGGTACTGCTCCACGCTGCGCGCCTGGGTTAGCGCTACCTCAGTATGGGTTCTCAAATTGGTAATGGGTGTGCGCAGTTCGTGCGCGATGTCACCGGAAAAATCCGATAGGCGTCGGAATACATCTTCAAGCCTGCCAATCATTTCATTGAAGGAAATCGTCAGCTCTACCAACTCGGCGGGGACGGATCGCGGTTCAAGGCGAAAATCCATCTGATCAGACCTGATGCGTCTCATCTCTCGGCTGATACGTCGAATAGGAGCGTGTCCCTGGTAAACCGCGAACCAGGTTGCCAGAAGAGCTATCAAGCACGCGGCAAGGGTGACAATCCGAAGGTGGTTCCGAAAGCCGTCCAGGTAATGCAGATGAAAGTCGATACCTGTGGCGACCGCGAGTCTGAACTTGGCTGTGCCTTCAAGCCTGTCTGATTCAATCCACAAGACCGCACCACGAAAGGCTTCCTGATGATCATTCCAGTTCTCAACCGTATCGATAGTGATTTCTTCTACAGGTCGGGCAGTGCGGGCGAACGTGTCCAGATTGAAACCCGGTGTTGAGTAGATCAATGACCCGCTATCGGTACTGATTCGGTATTGGGCGTTACGATGGCCTGTTACCACGCTAGCGAGACGCTGATGCAGCTCGTCGGCGGGTATATCGGCCGGTACGGTCGCGAGGAGGTATTGCAACGCCTGAACTACTGAATTGAGCTCATCCACATCCTGCTGGACGAAATGATTATTGATAGAGCGCTCCATCATCCAGCCAAAGGTGAGGAGAACAGCGGTTATCACAGCGCCAATGGAGACGGTGAGTCTAACGACCAGAGATAGCGGGCGTCTTTTCATGGGCTAACCTGGCTGTGTCACGTCAAGCATATAACCCATGCCGCGTACGGTATGAATCAGCTTTGGTTCAAAATCATCATCGATCTTCGCGCGCAGCCGCCGGATAGCAACATCGATGACATTGGTGTCACTGTCAAAATTCATGTCCCACACCTGGGAAGCGATCAATGAGCGTGGCAACACTTCCCCTTGGCGCCGCACAAGGAGTTCAAGCAGGGCGAACTCCTTGTTGGTCAAGTTGATCCTCACGCCATGTCGCTGTGCGCGACGGCGAGGTATATCCAGCATCAGGTCAGCCACCTGGAGTTGATCCTGAAAAACCGGCGCAGCACCGCGCCGTAACAATGTACGTACTCGTGCCAGCAGCTCCGAAAAAGCAAAAGGCTTGACCAGATAGTCGTCCGCTCCCAATTCCAGACCCTTGACCCGGTCTTCTACACTGTCCCTTGCGGTGAGAAATAACACAGGCGTGGTGGATCTGGCCTCTCTCAATGACTGCATAATTCGCCAGCCATCCACATCAGGCAGCATTACATCAAGGACAATCAAGTCATACGAGCCGGTAAGCGCCAGGTGGTGACCATCGAGCCCGGTCCGGGCGAGATCTACCACAAAGCCGGATTCCATGAGGCCCTGCCGGATATAATCCCCAGTTTTCACTTCATCTTCTACGATGAGAATCTTCATCGTTCCACTCCGCTCTACAGTTCAGGCCAAGGAAGCCAGTCCATTTCATTGTCGTCAATATCAATTTTATAGTCTGAAATCTGCCCACAACATGACCAGAAAATGACAAATATGTAATGTTGGTGGCCGGAAGCTAGGTTATATCGGTGAGAAAAGCGTTGTTCGCATAACATGACTAAAATGTAATGCTTGCGGGAGCAGCCTGGTCATCTTTAACTAATAAGCTTATGGCATCATGATTCATGTAATCTCCTCCTTTAAGAAACTGCTTAATACGCGGTGCAAACTGCCTGCTTATTTGAAAAGGTGCTTATCCATGGCGCACGATAATTCTGATTCTCATTGTCATCATCATGCTCCCTCCAACACGGGCTCAGGGCTTACAGACCCGGTCTGCGGCATGCGTGTAACGGCAGACTCTACCCACCATGTTGAGCATGCGGGTAAAACTCACTATTTCTGCAGCACCAAGTGCATGGATAGATTCGAGCATGATCCTGAGAAGTTTCTATCGCCAGCCTCAGAGCCACCTCCGGAAGCGGCCAAAGGCACAATCTATACCTGCCCGATGCATCCGGAAATACGGCAGGATCATGCCGGCATCTGCCCAAAATGCGGCATGGCTCTTGAGCCCCTGATGCCCAGTTTGGAAGACGACAATCCTGAGCTGGACGATTTTTCGAGACGATTCTGGTGGACATTACCGTTTTCCGTCATTGTCACTGTGCTTGCCATGTTTGGGCCACAGCTTGGCTGGTTCGAGATGGCGACGCAAACGTGGATAGAGCTGATACTGTCACTTCCGGTTGTGCTCTGGGCCGGACAGCCATTCTTCGTCCGGGGCTGGCAGTCCGTGGTCAACCGCAGTCCCAACATGTGGACGCTCATCGGTTTGGGTACTGGTGCTGCTTTCGTCTACAGCACGCTGGCAACGGTCGCTCCGGGAATATTTCCGGAAACCTTCATGTCCATGGGGCGTGTGGCGGTTTACTTTGAAGCTGCCGTGGTGATCATATCCCTTACGTTATTCGGCCAGGTTCTGGAGCTTCGCGCACGCTCCCAGACATCCGCTGCGATCCGATCATTGCTTGGTCTCGCGCCCAAGACTGCTCGCCGCATCAATGCAGACGGGACCGAGGAAGATGTACCCCTGACGCATGTGCATGAAGGTGATCGTTTACGCGTACGTCCCGGTGAGAAAGTTCCTGTCGATGGCATTGTTGAGGAGGGTGCAAGTTCTCTCGATGAGTCCATGTTGACGGGTGAATCGTTACCCATCAGCAAGCGTCCCGGCGATAGGGTCATAGGGGCAACGATGAACACCTCTGGTGCGCTTGTAATTCGTGCCGAGAAAGTCGGCTCGGCCACTGTGCTATCCCAGATTGTCCAGTTGGTGGCTCAAGCTCAGCGCTCGAGAGCGCCAATGCAGCGGATGGCCGATCTGGTGGCGGGCTACTTTGTCATGGCGGTGGTCGTTATCGCCATTCTTACCTTGATCGTATGGGGCATATTCGGCCCGCAACCAAGCTGGGTCTACGGTCTGATCAATGCGGTCGCTGTCCTGATCATTGCTTGCCCGTGTGCACTGGGGCTCGCAACGCCGATGTCGGTAATGGTAGCTACCGGACGAGGCGCAACCCAGGGTGTTCTGTTTCGTGATGCAGCAGCAATAGAAAATCTGCGCAAAGTCGATACGCTCATCGTAGACAAGACCGGCACCTTGACAGAAGGCCGACCCGCATTCGATCAGGCTGTTTCCGCTGGCGAGTTGGACGCCGATGAAATCTTGCGCCTGGCTGCCAGCCTCGATCAAGGCAGCGAGCATCCTTTGGCTGACGCTATTGTCAGCGCTGCGCGCGAACGTAATTTGGTGCTCAGCCCAGTGGACGACTTTGACTCGGGTAGCGGCATAGGCGTACGGGGCAAGGTTGAAGGCAAAACACTGCTGTTGGGCAACACTGCGTTCATGCAGCAGGATAACGTCAATGTTGATGGCCTGGCTGCCACCGCTGAGGGATTGAGGACAAAGGGTGCGAGTGTGATGTACCTGGCGGTTGACGGCACACTGGTCGGCCTACTCGCCGTTTCCGACCCCATCAAACAGAGCACCCCAGAAGCGGTACAGGCGCTCAAGGCCGCGGGAATCAGGGTCATCATGGCCACCGGTGACGGTATCTCAACGGCCAAAGCGGTCGCCGCCCAGTTAGGCATTGATGAAATACATGGTGAAGTGAAGCCGGCCGATAAACTGGAGCTGGTGGACAAGCTGCAGTCCGAAGGCTGCATCGTTGCGATGGCGGGCGACGGCATCAATGATGCTCCGGCACTGGCCAAGGCGAATGTCGGTATTGCTATGGGAACCGGGACGGACGTAGCGATGAACAGTGCGCAAGTCACCTTGGTAAAAGGAGACCTGCGGGGTATCTCGATTGCCCGGGATCTGTCAAACAAGACTGTTCTTAATATGAAGCAGAACCTGGGTTTTGCGTTCATTTATAATGCGCTAGGCGTTCCGCTGGCCGCTGGCGTTCTGTACCCGTTTGCCGGGCTGCTTCTGTCACCGATGTTTGCAGCCTTGGCGATGAGTCTGAGTTCAGCGTCCGTTGTATTCAACTCGCTGCGGCTTCGTGGTTCGGTTTAAGCTGGATACGTCGAGGGGGTAGCGGAAAATGGCGAGTCTCTACTCGCCATTTTTCTTCGGTTTTCTAGCTATAAGAAAGTACCCCGTATCGCACACCCTGCGTCATTGCTGACGCAGGGTGGTTTGTTTCTGCGCGTGTAGAACCTCAGGTGGCCAGGTACTTTTAATGTAAGCCAGCACTGCAACAATATCCTCATCAACCAGAATACTCCGGTATGCAGGCATATCGCTTTCGTAGCCGGGCGGCGCAGTTCTGCCGGGAACCAGGCCATTTCTTACCATATCCACCAGCATGGCGTCCGAGTGGTGCCACGTATGTCCGGTTGGGTCATGGGGCGGCGCGGGTAATCTCCCATTGGGGAGACGCTGGCGCCAGTTTTCCTGCCCCTGCAGCGACTCCCCATGACAGACCGCGCAATGCGTTACGTAGATGGACTGACCAAGCATGACCAGATTCTGATCGGCAGGATCTATGAATTCTGGGCCAGACTCACGTGTGGCCGTATAAAGGAAGGCGACGACGCCAATTATCGCAACGCCGATCGCTCCTAATATTTTATTTCTTCCAGACATTTATGTGGCTCAGATGACTTCAACCTTGCCTACCATCCCAGCCTCGGTATGGCCTGGAATAAGGCAGGCAAAATCAACCATGCCTGGCTGATCAAACTGCCATACCAGACCACCTACCTTGCCTGGTTGCAATGTGATCATGTTGGGCTCTTCGTGTTCCATACCCGGCATTGCCAGCATTTCAGTGGCATGTGCTTTCAGTTCTTCTATTGAGCCGATCACCATTTCGTGCGGCACTTGCCCTACGTTCTTGATGAAAAATCGAACTGTTTCGCCAGCTTCCACTTGTATATTGCTGGGTGTGAAGCGCATGTTGTCGTCCATGGTGATTTCAATCGTCCGGGAGACGTTTGCTGGATCGCCAGGTTGACCCACCGCAGAGGCAGTCTGCGGCATGGATGACATATCATGACCCTGCATGCCGTGCCCTGAGTGATCAACAGCTGCGATAGCAAAGGCTGGCAGGAGGCTGAATGCGAGAATGGTAAAAGTCTTTTTCATATTGAATACTCTCCTAGAGTTAAATGGCGGGGGAGCTGATTGAGCTACCCCATTAAAAGCCACTGTCAGAAGCGGAAGCTCAGGCCGGTGACAAAACGGGTTTCCTGTCTGGACTCACCCGCCGCCCTGGCGTAATCCGCTGTTTTACTGAATTTGCTGGACCATTCCACGCCGACATAAGGAACGAACTGGCGGGTGATCTCATATTTGACACGCAAACCTGCAGTGCCGTCCGTCAGTCCGTTGCCGACTCCCCAGCGTTCATCGTCTTTGCCATGGAAATTCAATTCCACGCTTGGCTGGAGGTAGAGCTTCTGGGTAAGCCGTATGTCGTATTCCGCTTCCAGTGCCAAGGCCGTACGTCCGCTGGGGCCAACATAGGCGGTTGCATCCACTTCAAACCAGTACGGCGCCAATCCCTTGAAGCCAAATGCCAGCCACTCCCGGTTCGGCGCGCCGTTAGCATGGTCGAATCGAAAGCCAAGCTCCGTATCCCAGAATGTTGAAACCGCATGACGCCATAGCAGTTGCGTCTCGGACTCCTGTAGCTTACCGCCAGCCACGTCACCTTCTGCCTTGATCACAGCGCGGTTATAGGTGCTGCCATACCAGGCCTCGCCCTCATATGCCGCCCATTCCTCGCCTCGCGCCTTGACGTACTCCAACCGGTCGAAGTAAACGGAACCGAAGTTGTGCATATCCGACATGATGAGTGCATCTGATGGGGGTAGCGCATATTGACCCGCATTGCGCACATAGCCATCGGAGTAGACATCGGGGTCGCGGGCATCTGCCGGAGCCGAACCGCCTTGCATCTGCATATCGCCGTGATCCATTTCGCCACTGCCGTGATCCATACCCGACATATCCATGGCCCCATGATCCATACCTGACATGTCCATGGCCCCATGATTCATGCCAGAGGCCTCCACCGGTACGCTGGACTCCGGCGCGGCAGGCATGTGGTCTGCATGTCCTGCATGTCCTGCATGTTGGGTTTGCCCATAGGCAAACACGGGCAACACAGCTCCTGTAGCCATCGCTGCGGCAAGGAGTTTCTTTTTCAAGGGATTGTTCATGATCCGGATGCCTGAGCTGTTAAGTGTTGTTCTCATGCCACCACCACTTCACGAAACATTCCTGCGTCCATATGTAGCATCAGGTGGCAGTGCCATGCCCATCGCCCCAGAGCATCAGCCGTCACGAGGAAGCTGATGCGTTGAGCAGGTTGCACAGGAATTGTGTGGCGTCGTGCCAGAAATTGTCCGTCAGGCGATTCAAGTTCACTCCACATGCCGTGCAAATGCATGGGGTGCGTCATCATGGTGTCGTTGTGCAATATGACCCTGACCCGCTCGCCGTAATGAAAGCGCACCGGCGTCGATTTACCATACTCCACACCGTCGAACGACCAGGTATAGCGCTCCATATTTCCAGTCAGATGGAGCTCGATCTCACGCTCTGCACCGCGCGGATCCATCGGTCCACCGACGGTGCGCAAGTCGGCGAGCGTGAGCACGCGCCGCCCGTTATTGCGCAAACCAATACCAGGGTCGTCCAGGTTGGTACGCGGCATATCGACTCGCATATCAATACTGGCCCCGTATTCGGTCCTGGCGTGGCGTACTTCGGTACTGGCACCAGCCGCTGCCATTGCGCCATGATCCATGCCGGCGTGATTCATGCCCTGCATGCTGCCGTGATCCATTCCTGACATATCACCGTGGCTCATGCCGGCCATGGCGCCATGGTCCATGCCGGCGCCATGACTCATACCCGCCATGCCACTACCCATGGCACCCATCATGTCTCCCATGGTGAGCCATTCGACTGGGTCAAGCGCAGGAACTGGCGCCTCGAGACCGGCATGCGTGGCCAGCGTACCGCGCGCGTAACCTGTGCGATCCATGGCTTGGGCATAGATGGTGTAAGCGTCATCCTTTGGTTGCACCAGAACGTCGTAAGTTTCCCCGGGGCCAAACCGGAACTCATCTACGGTTACTGGCTCAACATTTACGCCATCGGCCTGAACAACGGTTAGCTCAAGACCCGGTATGCGGACATCGTAAAAGGTATTGGCGGCACCGTTGATGAAGCGCAAGCGGATGCGCTCACCGGGCCGAAACAGCCCCGTCCAGTTGCCTGCGGGAGTAGTGCCGTTCATTAAATAGGTGAGTACGTCCGCTGACAAGTCGGCCAGGTCCGTGGGGCTCATCCGCATTTCATTCCACATCTTGCGCTTATCAATGGCTGCTTTCAGTCCAATGCGTGAGGCGTCCTGAAAGAAATCCACTGCGGTAGGCTGGTTGTAGTTGTAGTAATCACCCTGCATTTTGAGCTTCGCCAGTACGCGCATCGGGTCTTCATCAGTCCAGTCAGACAACTGCACTACATAATCGCGGTCTGCACGAATAGGGTCGTCTTGAGCGGGATCGATAATGATCGCGCCGTAGACCCCGGTCGCCTCCTGCATTCCAGAATGCGAGTGGTACCAGTACGTACCGCTTTGCTGCACTTTGAACTGGTAGGTGAAGGTTTCGCCAGGCTGGATCCCCCGAAAGCTGATGCCTGGTACGCCATCCATTTCAAATGGCAGGATGATGCCGTGCCAATGAATAGATGTGGCTTCCTTCAGCCGGTTCGTCACTCGAATGGTGATGGTATCGCCTTCACGCCAGCGTAATGTTGGGGCTGGCAGTGAGCCGTTAATAGTCGTGGCTATGCGGGGGTTGCCCGTAAAGTTGACAGCGGACTCACCTATCTCTAGATCGAACTGGGTACCGCTCAGAATATTTGCCGTACCCGTTTTCGTGCCCGCAGCTGATAGCAAGCCTGTAGCGCGCGCCAATGGAGACAGACTCATCAATACACCACCGGCTGCCAGGCCTTGAACAAAACGGCGGCGAGACAAACCTGGGTTAAGAATGGGGAGTTCAGTTAAGTGTTTCACGCAATGAGAATCCTTTATCAGGTAGTTCGATGACTCAATGAGATACGCTGGGACTGGACCATCGGCAGCGGTTACTTGACTCTAGTCAAATCGAGCTGTCACGCGAGTGACGCCTGCATTACTTTTTTGTAATCCAAGCGTCAGGAGTACACGGCGCACTCAGAGAGGAATGGCGCTGTCGAGAGAGCTAATGAATTTTTTAGCCGATTGGAACCCAACTACCTGAAAGTCGATTTCTAAGCCTTCCTGATCAAAAAAGATGATGCCCGGCGGCCCAAAAAGCCCAAAACGTCGAAGCAAGGCTTTATCATCTAAATTATTGGCGGTCACATCAGCTTTCAGTAGCACCACATCCTTGAGACGTGTTTTGACCCGCTCATCGGCGAAAGTAAATCGCTCCATTTCATGGCAGGAGACACACCAGTCTGCCCAGAAATCGAGCATGACGTAACGCCCCTCAGCGCTTTTGATTTGCGAGTCAAGCTCAGCGAGACTGGCCACTTTTTCAAATTGCAGCTCGTTTGAGGCACTCGCCTCGGAGGGGTATTTGCTTCCAAAGCCATCCAGCGGTTGCAGGACGTCACGACCACCTGAGAGAACACCAATTAACAAGGCCAGGCCGTAAACCAAGGCTATGACGCCAAACCCCTTACCGAAGCGCCTAAAACCAGAGGCGTTGTCAGGAAGGGGGTCCAGTGCTTTTAAATACATTGCGGAGACAATGAGCAGAGCAGCCCATAGTCCCATGTGAATCACCGAAGGTATGATCGGAGAGATCATATAAATCGCAACGGCGAGCAGAGTTACGCCAAAAAAACGCTGGACCGATAACATCCACGGCCCGGCTTTTGGTAGCAACGCTCCTGCTGTAGTACCAAAGACCAGCAAGGGGACCCCCATGCCTATGGCCATGGAGAAAAGCGCCACCCCGCCCAGAGCCACATCGCCTGTCTGGCCTATATACAACAAGGCACCAGCCAGCGGGGCAGCGACGCAGGGGCCCACAATGATCGCTGATAATGCTCCCATCAGGCCCACGCTGATCGTCTTGCCGCCTCTTGTACGGTTCGCCAACCCGAAGAGCTTGCCCTGAATGAAAGATGGCATCTGGAGTTGGTAAAAGCCGAACATGGACAAAGCAAGAAGTACAAAAACACCTGCAAAACTACCCAGCACCCATGGATTCTGCAGGTACGCCGTCAGCATCGTTCCGGCCAGACCAGCAGCGACCCCGGCCAGAGCGTACGTCAATGCCATCGCCAGAACATAAACCAGCGACAAACCAAAGGCATGCCTACGACTTAACGCAGGGCTGTGCCCTGCTATCAGCCCTGAAAGTATCGGAATCATCGGAAGCATGCAGGGTGTAAACGCTAGAATTAAGCCAAACCCGAAAAACGCAGCGATCAATGCCCAGGTGTTACCTTGACTGAACAGCTCACGGACAAGCGAGCTTTCTGATGTCCCAAGGCCTGTGGATTTTGTCGTACTGTTACTCCTGCCGGTTTCAAGATGTGCTTGAGTTGGCACATCGAGTGAAACGGACAAGGATTTTTGCTCGGGCGGATAGCACACGCCTACCGGATCGTTGCATCCCTGGTAGGCGATATCCAGGGTCAGCATATCGGAACTCGACCCAGGAGGAATGTCGAGCGTGATGGGCACCTGTATGGCACCAAAGTAAACCGGCACACGACCAAAAAGAGGGTCATCTATCAGCTCGCTCGGTGGAAGCTCGACATGATCAATGACAGCATCGGCAGACTGAACATTGAACGCCAACTTCTCACGATACAGATAGTAGCCGTCTGCTGCGACTAATGTGGCTATCAACGAGTCAGGACTGCTTGCAGTCAAAGATACCTTAAAGGCCTCGTCTGGTGGCAGCAGCGCAGGGGCAGCCTCAGCGCCGCCAAGCCAGCCTTGAATCGAACCAAAAAAGCCGCTGTTACCTGAAATAGGAGATGACGATGTAGTGTCAGAAAAGGTAAACGGGGAGTTGCGTTCTTGCGCTGAACTGATGCTGGGTATGGACACCAGCATCAGTGCCATGAGTGATAAAATAATGCGTGTAAGTTTCACTTCACAAACTCGACAATAAAAACCTGATAGCGTGACGAGCGGCGTTAAGTCAGCTCTGGAGTTGAGTTGGCACGTTACCCATCAAAATGTTTTATCATCGTTAACGCTTCGCTGTTCATCCTTAATAGGATCAAAAGAAAATGTAACGTCATCCTTGTTATGTTTGTCCGCATGGCACGATTGCATGCTTTTCATCATGAAAATCATCATCAACGGACAAAGCAGCAAGAATAGAAAAGGACTCATTCCTAAAAGCCATCCGCGGGCGCTAGGAAAAACCAAATAAGCACCAGCAACAAGCGCTGCTAGCCAAATACCGGTCTTCAACATCGTTTTAATATCGCATTTCATATTTTCTCTCCTGACAGGGATTCTGGCATGGCGTGGCAGTATCAACATTACCCTGTAACGCCTGTCAGGAAAATTGCCCTTCTATTACAACTTTGTAATCTAGGGCGGCCTTCTGTTACCTCGCTGCGCTCCGGTTAGATGAAAAAACGGTAATCAACAAGTCATCCCCAGACAGAAGTTGCCAACTATAGTGTGCAAAGATATTTCATTGAATCACCCAGTTTATCGAGGTTACCCAAAAAAGGGGCGTCGAACATGGGCATTTCGGTCGCAACGCGTTTGTACTTACCTTGAGGTTATGGCCGGTTACTCCCCAGAAACTGGACACATAGGGCGGTACTCAAACTCTGATATCCGTTTGATGTGTGAAAAATTGTATGGGCACAATGTGGGCACAGAATGGGCACACGGCCAAATTGGCCTGTTTTCAGCGGCTGAGGGCAGATGTCATTCCAGCAAGAGGTGAGAATCATGGATAAAAGCAAGCGAAGGTACAGAAAGACGAAGCAGCAGGCCTGAAATAGGTCGCTAGGCTTAGGTAAGATAATGAATTTACTGGAAAAATGGCGCACCCGACAGGATTCGAACCTGTGACCCCTGCCTTCGGAGGGCAGTACTCTATCCAGCTGAGCTACGGGTGCTGAGAGGTAAAACAAACACACTTTGACATCTAGCCTAATCCGGTCACAGGCTGATGAGTTCTGCCTTCGTCAAACAGAGCTGACGTCGGACAGCATGATAGATGCCATGCGAATGACGCAAGCTTACCGTGACCCGAGCCGCTACGATTGCTTTTCTATTGCGCTAGCCAAACAAGAAGGCTGCCCGTTACTGACAGGTGACGCCGCTCTGCGAAAGGCAGCTCATAAAGAAGATGTCACCGTTAAGGGTACTATTTGGGTTGTAGAGCAGATGATTGAGCATAAGTTGATTACCAAGCTCGCTGCTGAAAGGGCCTACAAATTCATGCAAGATGCAGGCAGTAGGCTTCCATGGCACGAGGCGCTCAAACGCCTGGAAAAGCTATGATTCGCTCATCAATCCTAACTCATCGCGTAGCCTAGCATTGCGTGCTTGCCTAAAAGATGTTGACTCAATTCGCACCTGACCAATAACAGCCAATCACACGCATAAATCCGCTAGAGCTTTGCGCTCTTGGCACTTGGCTTTAAGTCAAACTTTTTTCAACCCTACATAACCCCCATGAGCCCACCCCAGCCAGTCCGCTCAACTGGCCTGACTCATGAGGTTGTCACTATGTCTCGATCCTGTCCACGCTGTGGTTCGCAGCGGGTGGTTTTCTGTAATTACGGCAAGCGCATTGGCGGTTATGTTGGCACTGTTGCTGGTGGCATGACCGGTGCTGCAACGTCTACGGCGACTGGTGCCTTGGCCGGCACCCGTATCGGCATGCAGGTTGGCGTCATTGCTGGCCCTGGGGGTGTAGGTGCTGGTGCCGTACTTGGCGCCATTACCGGTGCCTTTGCTGGCTGCATTGCTGGCCTGCGCCTGGGCAAGCTGGTAGATGAGCAGCTGCTGTGTCAACACCGCTGCCAAGACTGCCACGCGCATTTCTGAGCGTCCGCTCACCCTTCCCTTTCTTATCTCATTTTGCCGTCTGGGCTAATTGGCTCAGGCGGTTTATGCCGTTATGGAGAATTCACCATGGCACATCACATTGAAAATATGGCCTTCGTTGGTTCAACACCCTGGCATGGCCTGGGTAACAAGCTGTCCCGTCATCAGCCGCTGGAGGTATGGCAGCATGAGGCCGGCATGAACTGGCACATCGAGGAGTCCCCGGTACGCTTTCTGTCGGATTCGGCAGCGCACCTTGGCAGCATTCACACCTTTCCAGATCAGAAAGTGCTCTACCGGTCAGACACCAAGGCGCCCCTGTCTGTTGTATCCCAGCGCTACAAGGTGGTCCAGCCCTTTGACGTATTGGAGTTCTACCGGGATCTAACCGAGTACGCAGGCTTTGAGCTGGAGACAGCAGGTGTGCTCAAGGGTGGTCGCAAGTTCTGGGCCTTGGCACGAACGGGGCAAGCCTCGGTGCTCAAGGGCAACGACTTGGTCAATGGCTACCTGCTGCTGGCGACTTCATGCGATGGGAGCCTGGCTACCGTGGCCACTCCGACAACGGTACGGGTGGTTTGCAACAACACCCTGGCCATTGCACTGAACGGCTCGGCGCAATCGATCCGTGTGCCGCATAGCACTGAGTTCGATGCCCAGGCCGTCAAGCGCCAGCTCGGTGTATCGGTGTCGCAGTGGGATGACTTTATGTACCGGATGAAAACCCTCAGCCAACGTAAGGTCACCTCAGGTGAGGCGCTTGGCTATTTCCTGCAGGTCATCTGCGATGCCGATGAGGATGTCGATGATCGCCGTGAACTGAACCAGCATCGGGCTCTGCAGAAGGTACAGGATCTGTTTGATGGCAAAGGACGTGGCTCACAGCTGGAGTCAGCGCATAACACCGCCTGGGGCCTGCTCAATGCCGTAACCGAATACGTTGACCACGACAAACGTGCCCGCAGCGTTGATCACCGTCTGGACTCAGCCTGGTTCGGCCAAGGCGCCAGCTTGAAGCAAAAAGCCCTGGATCAAGCCATGGCCCTGGTTGTTTGATTCACGGCTCTGGACTATCACACCAAACACCAACTAAATCACCCTTAACGACATAAGCCCGGCAGCCACCGCTGACCGGGCTTCTTTGCGTCTGGAGACATCATGAACACAACCCACTCTACCCCTTCCCCTCTGGCGAATAAGCCTGGGCGTGGCGTCCTGCGCCTGGTCAGCACCAAGGATCTGAACCGTGAAGACTGGCTCGATGTACGCAAGCGTGGCATTGGCAGCTCTGACTCCTCGGCAGCCATTGGCCTGAACCCCTACAAGTCGCAGCTTGAGCTGTGGCTGGAGAAAACCAACCGCGACCTGGGCCTGACCAAACCCAACCAGGACGATGACAGCACTCCGGTATTTTGGGGTGTGGTGCTGGAACCTGTGGTTGCTTCCCAGTACCACCGACGCACAGGGAACAAGGTCCGCAAGGTTAATGCGGTGCTGCAACACCCCGAGATCCCCTGGATGCTCGCCAATATAGACCGTGAGGTGGTTGGCAGTGCTGAAGTGCAAATCCTGGAATGTAAGACTGCCGGTATAAATGGCGCCAGGCTATGGCGTGACGGTGTGCCCAAGTATGTTGAGGTGCAGGTCATGCACCAACTGGCTGTCACCGGCAAGCAGGCGGCTGATGTAGCTGTGCTGCTCGGCGGTCAACAGCTTGAGGTGTACCGGATAGAGCGGGATGAGGTCTTGATCCAGCACCTGATCGAGCTTGAACGTCAGTTCTGGCATTACGTTGAAACCGACACACCGCCACCAGCCGATGGCTCTGAGTCCGCTGACATGGCACTGCGTCTGCTCTACCCGGAAGACACCGGTGTGGTTATTGACCTCTCTCAGGATCAGTCCCTGAACGAGACTTATACCGAGCTCAAGCAGGTACGTCAGTCACTCTCTGACCTGAACACTCGAGAATCTGTTCTCAAGCAGCGCCTGCAAGAATCCATGGGGGCAGCCAGTAAAGCCGTGTTTGCCGATGGTTCGATCACCTGGAAGAAAGCCAAGGATGGCACCGCCGTGGATATGGAGGCCCTGTTCAAGGCGCACCCTGACCTGAAAACCCAATACCAGATCAGCAAGCCTGGCAGCAGGCGATTTCTGGTCAATTGATCCACCCCAACCAGGGCAGTCCGCTCACTCAGCGACCTGCCCTTTTTCGTTATTCCCTAGGAGCATTCCCATGATCAAAGGTCTGGCTATTACGCCGCCCGTGCTCGGGCGCATCTCAATCGGCAAGGTTGTCGAGAAGAACGGCATGCGTCTGCCGGAAAAAGACGATCAATTCACCATCACCTCCCAGGTACAGACTCGAGATGGCTGGGTTCTGCACCCACTGGATGAGCATCTGCGCAAGGATCAAGGCGGCAAGATCCGCAGTATTCCGGTGCGGTTACTGTTCAACGATCCTGATCTAAATTTCAGAGCTGAATACTGCCTCTTTGACCGTACCAGTGGCCGACCGCTGTGTGTGGGCAATGGAGAGACCTGTAAACGCTCTACCAGTGAAGGGCTGCAATCACTGCCCTGCCCCAGCCCGGATGGCTGCCCTTTAGCCAAGGGTGGCAACTGCAAACCCTATGGCCGGCTTAACGTGGCCATTGGTGATGATGATCTGCTGGGGAGCTTTGTATTCAGGACTACGGGCTTCAACAGCATTCGAACGCTGTCGGCCAGGCTCAGTTACCTGCAGGCGCTCTCGGGTGATCGCCTGGCGTGTTTGCCATTGGAGATCCGACTGCGCGGTAAATCCACCCGGCAGAGCCATGGCACACCGATCTACTACGTGGATCTGATTGTGCGAACGGGTCTGTCCATGGAGGAAGCCCTTGCCCAAGCCAACATCCTGGAGCGTGCCCGACGTGATGCAGGCTTTGACCAGGCTGCGCTGGATGCTGCAGCGCGAGATGGCCTGCTCAATGGCGCCTTTGAGGACAGTGATGAGGAAGCCGAGCAGGTCCTGGAGGAGTTCTACCCTGAAGCCACAGTCACCTCTACGCCACAGACAACGGCTATTTCGAGTTACAGCAGCCGCAAACCAAAACGTGACAAACCCACTTTGCACGACCTGATCCTGCAGCGCACCCACAGCCTGCAGGATCAACCAGTGGCACCTAGCAACCAACCTTAAACACTCTGGAGTTAAACATGCAGAAATCAGCCAAACAGGCGGCCATTGCGCCGCCTGCCGGCATCCCTTTGTCGGAAAAAGATGTCCTGAGTTGGGCGCAAAGCATTCTTGAAGCCCGCTTCAAACGCAGCAACTACCTGACCAGCCCGGAACACGTGAAGAATTACCTGATGGCCACATTGGCCCGTGAGGAGCGTGAGGTCTTTGGTCTGATCCTGCTGGATAGCCAACACGGGGTACTGGGCTTTGAAACCCTTTTCTACGGCACCATCGACAGCGCCAGCGTCTACCCACGGGAGATCATCAAATGCGTACTGAATGCCAATGCCGCTGCGGTAATCCTCGCGCATAACCACCCCAGTGGCAGGCCGGAACCAAGTGCTGCTGATATAGCGCTCACTAAACGCCTGCAAACAGCCCTGGACACAGTTGAAGTCCGTCTGCTCGATCACCTGGTGATTGGCGGCACAGACTCAGTGAGCTTTGCAGAGCGCGGCCTGATTTAACCCCCACCAGCACAGGAGAAACGACATTATGCAAACCAACACATGCTGCATCTGTGACACTGCAACCCTTCTGCACAGGCAGAACCTGAGCACGCTGGCAGTCATGGCAGGCGTCTGTGATGCTCTGCTCAGGCAATTTGCTGCTGAGCAGCAAAGCTCAAAGCCTGGAGCTCATGAGACTTGGGCGCAGCTGGGTGATCTGATTGCGCTAGCGAGTCAATCCAATTCAGTACTGGCAGAGGGCGTCGCTCAGGGCATCGAGCTTGCAAACAACGTGGAGAAACATTGGCTGGGTGACTATGACAGTCTGTGCCTGAACTGCGGTTTTTTGCTCACCGGCGCTTCAGAGGAATAAAAGACGCGGGCCCATTACAAGCTTACCGCGCCAGCCGGGCGCTCAATTGCTCTAAAAGCGACACCACCAGTTCCCGGTCTTTAGCGTCCAGCTTCGCCAACATCTGCTTGAGATGGCGGTACTGGTCATCCACATGATGGCTGCCTGTAGTCAACAGATCCACCGCCTCACATCCAAACAATTCTGCCAACTCATACAGTCGCTGGATTGAGGGTGTGGCAATGCCACGTTCCATCCGTGACACCGCCTCATTGCCAATGCCCAGGCTTGCTGCAACGCTTTCCTGTGTCATACCCGCGTCAGCCCGATACTTGGCAATGGCCCGTCCGATACTTTGCGCTCGCTTGTTTTCTACGTTTTTCGTCATGCGCCCTCCGATTCAACTCGAATGGTTGGGCATCAACTGATTGACATGAAGGACTTAACGAGATGATAATCAACCTATAAAGTCGTTTTGATATCAAATAATTCTGCATCATCCAAGGACACCACATGAAGGGACTCAGATTGACACTTCAAAGCTTATACCCTCCTGGGAATAACCCCTCTGCCCTTGTCTTGATCTCAATTGCCAATCTGACAACCCGCTAGACAGATCATTCCTACTGGCTGCATGCCTCGTAGCTGGTAGCGGATATGTTTTTAATAACCATAAGGATCAACCCATGAACACATTACGCACTGCCCTGATCGTTAGCTTTCTGCTTGGCATTACCAGCAATCACGCTTTTGCCACCGAGTGGTGGTCCGGTTTCGCTATGGGCACATCGGAGTACACCGTTACTGATGACAAAGGAAACGAACTCTACATCGCCTGCCCTAGTGAAGACGGAGAATACGTCAGGGCCACAGCCACCATCGCAGGTACCCGATATAGCTCACAACAAGGTGACGGATTCAATGTCATCGTCGATGGCTATACCAACACCAACCCCTTCGATACCTACTGCCGTTTGTGTGGCGAGGACTTCCCCAACTTCTGGGACAGCCTGCGTAACGCCAGCACTCTGCAAGTCAGTGCAGGCGGCCAAACCGTCAAACTGCCAACCACCAACATTGGGGTTCTTCCTGTCCTTGGCGACCCCGAAAACACCTGCCAGTCAGCCTGGTAGTGAACAACTGATCTCTTCCAATAAAGCTCAATAAGAAACCAGGAGCATGCTGTATGGACCAACAAAATCTCGACAACAACAATCATTCATCCAGCACCTTCGCAAGTATATTGATCCGTCCACACTGGCGACCTCAACACTGGGCATAGAAGGTGTTCCTACAACGCTGCTGATTTACCATGACGGTCGTGAAATTGGCCGCCTGGTCGGTGCCGCGGAATGGGACAGCCCGGCCATGGTGGATTTGATGATCCGGGCCATTGCCGGGGTTCCGGACTGACTGGGTTCACGCAAGGGAAAAAGCGGGTGGTTAATGCTTCAGGCTACTACTGCACGCTCCCTTCGCTGAGTCCTTCGAGAACCCCACAGGCCTCAATTTCCCGATCATCGTTACAACTCGCTCGCAGCGACACGAGTTGTTTCTCCAATACCTGCAGATCGGTTATCTGAGACCGTACATGAGCGATGTGATCATCAAGTAAGGCGTTGATGGCCCTGCAAGGCTGATGGGGCGCGCCCTGATAGTGCTGTAATTCTTGAATTTCAGCCAGTGACAAGTTGAGGATCCTGCAGCGACGGATGAAAGCCAGTCGCTCACCATGCTTCTCGGTATAGACACGGTAACCGTTTTCCTGCCGATCTGGCGGTGGCAACAAGCCCTCCCGTTCGTAGAATCGGACAGTCTGAGTATCGACCCCTACTGACCGTGCCAACTGTCCAATGCGCATCATGCTTCTCCTCAACGTATTCTCTACCCTGTTGACCTTATAGCTACTATATGGTTTTGAATGGTAACACCATATTGTTCAAGTGGAGCCGTGTCATGAGTAAATCTTGTGATGGCCCATGTGGCTGCGGACTGAATTGAGCGGAGCAAAAAAAGGCATGAGCCACAGGGTTGATCTTGATTTCGGAGGCGAGAGCATTGGGTGATAAGTGCGCGCTACTCTTCGACCTATCCACGGGAATGCGCTACAAGACTCTTGTAACGAGGGTGATGGCTTTGCTTGCCGGAGGCGCCATGCCGCTTGCCTTTGCCCCTTTTGGTTGGGCATGGCTTGCGGTGGTCGCTCTGGCCGCATTGTTTGTCCTGACCGCGCAACCTTCAAAGCGTCAGGCGTTATGGTCGGCTTACTTCTTTGGCCTTGGTTACTTCGGTGTAGGTGTCTCCTGGGTCTTCGTCAGCATCAGCCAGTACGGCAATGGCCCCGTGGTGGGGATGTTAGCTACAGCGGCCTTTGTCTCGCTGCTTGCCCTCTTTCCATGGGGCGTCGCGTACCTCGTACGCCGCCTGCACCCTGAGATGGATGCGACGGCCCTCTGGCTAGGGCTACCAGCGACATGGGTGTTGAGTGAATGGATGCGCACCTGGTTCTTAACCGGCTTTCCCTGGCTCTTTGTCGGCTACAGCCAGACCGACACCACACTCGCCACTATCGCGCCTGTCTTTGGTGTGCTTGGCGTGAGTTTTCTGGTGGCCTTGCTCGCTGGCGGCCTGGCTTGGGTTGTTTTAAATCCAAGCCTGCGCCGTGCAGCGGTAGCCGGTGCCGTGTTAACCGCTACTCTTGCCAGCTTGCAGCTCCTGGATCATGAGTGGACGCAGCCAGCCGCTGATCCTATCAATATTGCCCTCTTGCAAGGAAACATCGCGCAAGACAGAAAATGGGACCCGGATTCACGGGGAATCACGCTGGACCGTTATCAGGCGCTTACGAAGCAGCATCTCGGGGCCGACATTGTGATTTGGCCAGAAACGGCAATCCCGATGTGGCATGACGAGGCTAGAGAATATCTTGCTGAGCTTAAGGCGTTAGCCGATCAGGCAGGCACCTCGTTGATGATTGGCGTCCCGATACGCGAGGAGGACGGTCGCACCTACAACGCGGTGACAAGCCTCTCCGATCCCTCAGGCTTCTACTACAAACGTCACCTGGTGCCCTTCGGTGAGTATGTTCCGTTTCGGGAGTTTTTGGGTTCGTCCCTCGACGTGCTCGGGGCGCCCATGTCCGATTTCACACCGGGACGGGAAGCGCACGTCCTGAAGGCAGCAGGGGTGCCTGTAGGGGCACTCATCTGCTACGAGGCGGTCTTTGGTGCTGAAGTCACGGAGTTTCTGCCCGAAGCGCAGTTGCTGGTGAATGTCAGTAACGATGCCTGGTTCGGCAGCTCGCTCGGCCCTTTCCAGCACTTTCAGATGGTCCGCATGCGTGCCATCGAAACCGGACGTGACCTACTGCGAGCCACGAACACGGGTATCACAGCAGCTGTCAGCTACGAGGGAAAGGTTCTTACACGCGCTCCTCAATTCCGCGTAGCCACCCTCAGTGCCGAAGTGACCCCCAGAACTGGCGCAACCCCTTATGTGCGCTGGCGGGATTGGCCTGTCCTTGGCGTGATCGCACTCGGACTCGGCTTGCTCCTGCTTCGTCGAATTCGGCAGTATCATCGCTTGGGTACATGACAGCGAGCAGATTTTAAATCGGATGAGGAGGAAGGGATTTGTCTACATGTGGCAATTGGCTATCAAGAAAAAAGCTCACAAGCCGGGAAAGCGATGCGTTGCTGTGGCTCTCGCTCCTGTTAATAATGGCGGCGTCTATATGGAGAAGAGATATGAGCACTCAAACAACCTTCTGTTTAAGGATGCAAGCGGCCAATGGCGGGGTCAGACCGGACGTTTCAGTCGGGAATCGTGGGAAGGGCTGGAATAGCTGAATGATCGATCACATTCCCTCTTTACTCATCGCCAGCCAGCTCTTAATGGCGACAGTGGCAGGTTTGCTGCTCAACCTGACGCCCTGCGTTTTGCCCGCGATTCCTATTAAGGTCCGGACTATCTTACGAGAGGCGGGCAGCCAACGATCGCACCGCGTGCTGGCCGCATTGGCGTTCACCGCAGGAACACTCGCGTTTTTCTTGACGCTGGGCGGATTGACCGCATTTCTTCAGTGGAGCTGGGGCACTTTGTTTCAGTCCGCGGTGTTCGTTGGTATCCTTGTTGCCTTGCTGGTCGGGTTTGCGGTGGTCACGTGGCTGGATTTGCCCATTCCGATCCCGTCGTTCGCCGCCTCGGCCCATGGCCGGCGTTACTCTGAAGCATTCTTATCGGGGTTATTGAGTGCGGTTTTGGCTGCACCTTGTGCTGGTCCTTTCCTGGGTGGAGTCCTAGCCTTTGCCGTTACCCAGCCGGCGCCGGTAACTATGGGGATATTCGGCAGTATCGGGCTGGGGTTGTCGCTGCCCTACGCGGCACTGATCCTCAAACCCAAGTGGCTGAGCCGGTTGCCCAAGGCGGGGCCCTGGACTCTGGCCATTCGAGAAGTGCTCGCGCTGATATTGCTGGCCGCCGCCGTCTTTTTCAGCGCGAGCCTGGTGCCCAAAGCGGTATACCCCTGGCTGTGGTGGGCCTGGCTGGCGCTGGTGCTGGTCTGGGGTCTCCGTCGTTTCGTTCAGGGGAGCGGTGCCGTTCGCGTGATCACTGCAACGGCGACAGGCCTTGCCCTTGCGGTGACAGTGGTATTCGCATCTCTGTTGGGCAGCGGCGAAGACGAACTTGTCTGGCAGCCCTACTCCGCAGAACTCCTGGCGGACACAAAAGCCCGGGACACACCGTATTTGCTGGAGTTCACTGCCGATTGGTGCATCAACTGCAAGGTCCTGGAGCGCACCGTGTATAAAGAGCCCGCTGTGGCTGAAGCCGTAGCGCGGGCCGGCATGGTGCCGATTCAGGTTGATGTGACAGCAAGCGATCCCGAAAAAGACGCATTGTTAACCGCAACGGGAGGGCAGGCTTTACCTTTTGCGGCGATTTTTGACGCTGACGGCACCGTTGTCGCCCGTTTCACTGGGCTATTTGATACCGACAGCCTGGTCGAGGCGATCAACCGCACCGAGAACTCACAACGCTAGCTACTGGAGATGAACCATGACAACCCGAACCAAAGTATTGCTGACCGGCGTAGCGGTTTTTCTGATCGCGATCGCGGCGTTCACGTTGATCGGTACCAATTCCGGAAACGCTCCTGGCTCGGCCCAGACCGAACGAGCCAATTCCGACCCCCAGGCGCCAGTTGCCCGCACGGGGTTGGCAGATTCTTCCGATAAGGTCCGCCTCAATCTTGCGGAAGGCGGCAAAGCCCTGATAGGGGAGACCGGTGAAATTATTCTGACACTGGACATTGAATCGGGCTGGCACGTGAACGCCAACCCGGCCTCCATGGAGTTACTGATTCCCACCGTCGCCAGTTCTTCGGTCAACGGTCAGTCGCTTGACATCCCGACCCAGTACCCCCGCGGCAGGGTCAGTGACATCACACTGGGTGACACCGCCCTGGAGGTGTACGACGACGGTGCGAGTATCCGGCTGCTGCCAGACGAAAAACAGACCGCCGCGCTGAAAGAGGCAGGCAAGCTAGACATGACGGTACGGGTACAGGCCTGCAGTGACGAGGGCGTTTGCCTGGCACCAGCTGACCTGCCCGTTGCGCTGAATCTGGACGATATCAAGCCACAATAAACCGGGACTCCCTTCGGAAAACAACTCAAATGGAGAATGACTGTGAACAGTGTATTCAGAATTGCTGATTGCCATGGTTGCCCAGGTCAGCACCAATGCCATGGCCCATTCCATGGAAGATGTGGAGGCCTCGTTGAACGAGAAAGAGCGGTATGCCCAGTTTGTGGATCAGCCGGCCCCTGAATTTGATCTTACAGGCGTTGATGGCAATACCCTTGCCCTTGCCGACTTAAACGGCAAAACCGTTGTGCTTAACTTTCTCTACACGCGCTGTACCGAGGCCTGCCCTTTGCATATGAACCTGATCCGGCAGTTGCAAACCGGGGTTGAAGAAGAAGGGCTTAGTGAAGAGGTGGTGTTCATCACCATTGCCACGGACCGGGAAGATGTTGCAGGCACCCGGAGAAACATGCGTGCCTACGGCGAGAATTTCGATCTGAATCCCCGCAACTGGCAATTCCTCTACCGAGCCAGGATGGAACCACCTGAACTGACACCAGAACTTGCTAAAGCCTACGGCGTTCAGTTCAGGGATACGGGTGAGGGTGTACAGGTCCATGGTGTGGTAACCCACGTGATTGACCCGGAAGGGCAGATGCGGGCCCGGTTCCATGGATTGAAATTCAAGCCTGAACACCTGGTGACCTACCTGACGGCCATTGCCAAAGGCCCCAACGCGGCAGCCGATGATGGGTTCTGGGGCCGACTGCACGGGCGAATTGAAGAGCTGTTACAGAGTGAGTAACGCGTGGGGCACCATGCCGGCAACAAACCGACCACTGTAATCAGGAGTAATGTCCAATGAGTCACCAGCGCATATCTGCCGCCCGGGGAATCGCCGTAGTCCTTTTTGCGCTTGCTATTTCCATAGCCGCTCAAGTTATGGCTGCAGGGAAGGTTCCGAAGTCCGTGGGGCCCCAGGGGTTCCTGATCTGGGAGTCCCCTCGCACTCTGCCCGAGCTGGCTTTTGAAGACGAAAACGGCAGGCCGCTGACACTGGCTGACTTTAAGGGTAAGGCGATTTTGCTCAATATCTGGGCGACCTGGTGCGCACCCTGCCGTGAGGAAATGCCGACGCTTGACTCACTCCAGGCTAAACTGGGCGGCGAGCAATTTGAAGTGGTCGCGCTGTCCGTTGACCACGTAGGCATCAGCGTTGTTGAAAAATTCTACCGGGAAACAAGCATTCAGCATCTTCGCCAGTATATTGATCCGTCCACACTGGCGACCTCAACGCTAGGCATAGAAGGTGTTCCTACAACGCTGCTGCTTGATCATGACGGTCGCGAAATTGGCCGCCTGGTCGGTGCCGCGGAATGGGACAGCCCGGCCATGGTGGATTTGATGATCCGTGCCATTGACGGGATTCGGAACTGACCGAGGGTCACTCCGACTGAAAGTCTGTCTTTGCAGAGATGAGGCGATGACCAAACCAAAGACTTTATTGAACCCATGGCTCGGCTCCGTAGCGATAAAGCCAGGCATGGGCGCCTTCCATGGAGAGTCGGGAGACAATAAGCCCCATAAACATTGGGCTCATCAAATCGTGATCGGTTTAGACGCAAGCGTTGAAGTCATGTCCGGTGAAACACGGTGCGAGAGAAGGGGGTTGTGGATACCAGCTGGAGTTACCCATCAATTAAAACTGTCCAGGGTACTGTGTATTTACATCGATCCAAACCTTGATGTCTGCAATGCTTTACTGCCTTATATCAAAAACCCGTCGAAGCGATCCATCCGGGCACTCGAAGAGGATTTCATTACGGAGTGTTTGTCTCGCTTTACTGGCACCGAAAACCTGTTAATTGCACTGAAAGCTTTCGAGCGACAATACCGGGGTAGTAAGCCATCTGGTCCAAAGAGCAGGTTGAGCGACGTTTTAGAAGCATTGAATGCCGAAGCATCGGGAGGACGATCAGTCTCACGAGCCGAGTTGGCGAAAATGGTTTGCCTTTCTCCAAGCCATTTTTCCCACTGGTTTACCGAATGTACCGGTTTACCTTTGCGCAGCTATAGAAAGTGGCTAAAGCTACTAACCGGGTTTGAGTTATCGCGCGAGATGTCACTTACTGATGCAGCAATTGCTTCGGGATTTTCTGATCAAGCCCATTTCTGCAGGTCTGTTACTGAGGCATTTGGCGTTTCCCCAACGGTTATTCAACGGCTTTTATCCAAATAATCAGCTCTTTCGTTCAATTTGGCTGCGTGCATCCGTGAGATGCTGAACGCTCTAGTTAGCGAGGACTGTTGGAATGATTCGTAACGTAATGTGGTTAGTTAGGCTTTTGTATTTGCCGTTGTTTTTGCTCGTGGGTAATGGTGTTGCTGTCTATCTCGTTGCCGAAGGTTTCAACGCCGGTTGGCTGGGGTTTTTGATCCTGGTGTTTATAGGGATTTCTTTCGCCACTGAAAGACTTATCCCCTATGATCGGGCGTTTAATGAGCCTCAACAGGATCAGCGGCGCGATATGCTCCATGCACTCATGAACGAGTCGCTTAATGTTATTGGCATAGCTGTACTCCCATTAATTGCAGGATTGCTCGTTTTGGCACCGATCTGGCCTTCCAGCTGGCCACTGGTTTTCCAATTGCTGTTGGCAATCCTCATTTCTGATATCGGTATCACCCTGGCGCATTTTGCGAGTCATCGCCTCCGGTTTCTGTGGCGCCTACATGCTGTTCATCACAGCGTAAAACGGTTGTACGGCTTTAATGGGCTTATGAAACATCCACTGCATCAATCTATAGAAACAGTTGCCGGAACGACACCATTGCTCATTATAGGAGTACCGCAGAATGTCCTGATGTTGTTGGTGGTTGCAGTTGTGCTCCAGTTGCTACTGCAACACTCGAATGTAGCGTATTTTACCGGACCGCTGAAAAAGGTTCTCGCAATCAACTCCGTACATCGTTTCCATCATTTGAATACGGCAAAAGAGGGTGATGTGAACTTCGGGCTTTTTACCACCTTGACTGATCGCTTTTTAGGCACGGCTTACTTCGATTCCGAGCGAACGATCGGCACTAAGGATCTCGGTATTGCTTCAGAGCCGAATTACCCAACGAACTACTGGCAGCAGTTGATGCAGCCTTTTCAACGAAACAGGAGATGATGAGGTGCTTGCTCCATCTGCCGGCTACTCAGGCTCCGTGTTGCCGAAAAACTCTGCCAGGGAGCGGATGTTCAGCACCTACGCAAGTATCTTGATCTTTCCGCGCTGGCTACCCTAATACTGAGCATAAGTGCTTCAGGCTACTGCTGCATGTTTCCTTCGCTGAGCCCTTCGAGAACCCCGCAGGCCTCAATTTCCCGATCATCGTTACAACTTGCTCGCAGCGACACAAGTTGTTTCTCCAGTACCTGCAGATCGGTTATCTGAGACCGTACCTGAGCGATGTGATCATCAAGCAAGGTGTTGATGGCCCTGCAAGGCTGATGGGGCGCGCCCTGATAACGCTGTAACTCGTGAATTTCAGCGAGTGACAGCTCAAGTATTCTGCAGCGCCGGATGAAGGCCAGTCGCTCAACATGCCGTTCAGTGTAAATACGGTAGCCGTTGTCCTGACGATCCGGCGGTGGTAACAAGCCCTCTCGCTCATAGAAACGGATGGTCTGGGTGTCAACCCCTACGGACCGCGCCAACTGACCAATGCGCATCGGGTGTCTCCTCAACAAATGGTATCTGTTCTATTGACCTTATAGTGACTATATGGTTTTAAATCATAATCCGACAATACTCAAGTGGAGCCGTATCATGAGTAAATCCTGTGAAGACGCCTGTGGCTGCGACGCAACGTCCGCCGAGGGTAACACCGGGTCGAAGGCCTCTGAAGCGTCCGGCAACTGGATCAGTGTGTATACCGTACCGAAGATGGATTGTCCTTCGGAGGAACGGATGATTCGCCTGGCCCTGAACGGTTTTGAAGACATTCGCGGGCTGTCCTTTGAGCTGTCTGATCGGCGGTTGAAGGTTGTGCACGATGGCGAGGCTGAGCCTATCACCGCGAAGCTGGCGACCCTCGGGCTGGGAGCTTCGCTTCAGGAAACGGCCGCTGCCGACCCTGAGTCAATTAAGGCGGTCGGGGATACGGCTATCTCTGCCGAGCAGGAGTCCGGCACCCTGCGTTGGTTGCTCGGTATCAATGCCGTCCTGTTTGTGGTGGAAATGACGGCCGGCCTGATCGCGCACTCCACCGGCCTGATTGCAGAATCCCTGGACAATTTTGCCGACGCGGCCGTGTATGGGCTCGCGCTGTATGCGGTTGGGCATAGCGTGAAAATGCAGGTGCGTGCCGCACACATTGCAGGCGTACTTCAACTGATTCTGGCGGTTGGCGTACTCGCAGAGGTAGTCAGGCGCTTTGTATTCGGCAGTGAGCCTGAGTCGCTGGTGATGATGGGGGTTGCATTCGTCGCACTGATCGCCAATACCAGTTGTCTGCTGCTGATATCCAAACATCGAGAGGGCGGTGCGCACATGAAGGCGAGCTGGATATTCTCAGCCAACGACGTGGTCATCAACCTGGGGGTCATTACCGCCGGCGCACTGGTGGCTTGGACTGGCTCCAATTATCCGGACCTGATCATCGGCAGCATCGCGGGGGTCATTGTACTCAACGGTGCCAGGCGCATCCTGGCGCTCAAGGGTTAAAATGTCCATCGCTGGCAAAAAGTTCTTGCCGTATACCCTGCTGGCTATTTCCGGCCTGATCGCAGCGTCTGACCAGGTTGTAAAATGGCTGGTCCAGCAGTCAATGGCGTATGGCGAGTCGATTCCGGTGACCCCGTTCTTTAACTGGGTTCATGTCTGGAACACCGGCGCCGCATTCAGTCTGTTTGCCGATGGTGGAGGCTGGCAGCGCTACTTTCTTATCGCAATCGCGGTAGTGGTCTCGATCGTACTGATCAGGTTGATTCTTCAGTGCCGCCGCAGGGGAGAAGCCATCGCGTACAGTCTTATTCTTGGCGGTGCCATGGGCAACCTAATTGACCGGATATTCCGCGGCTATGTTGTGGATTCCTTTGATGTCTATTGGCGATCCTGGCACTGGCCCGCCTTTAACCTTGCCGATATCGCCATTGTGCTGGGCACCGTGTTTTTCCTCTATGTCAGTTTCATACCCGAAAAATCGGGCACGAACGCCGCACCGGATGGATCTGGCTGAAAAAACGTGTGACAAACGCCTTTACCTTAAAGTTGACTTTGAACATATCGTCTGTGTTGACGAACCGAGAACGAAAGTCAAAGCAAAGGAGAATGAAACGATGACATTGCAACTTGGAGAAGCCGCTCCCGATTTCACCGTGGAATCCACTGAGGGGAACATTCAGTTCCATGAGTGGCTTGGAGATGACTGGGCCGTGCTGTTTTCACACCCCGCAGACTACACTCCCGTCTGTACCACAGAGCTCGGCGCCTTCGCCAAGCGCAAGGACGAGTTCGCCAGTCGCGGCGTGAAGCTGATCGGGGTGTCTGTCGACCCGCTCGATTCCCATAACGACTGGGCGAAGGATATCGAGAAAACCCAGGGCACAGGGCTTAACTTTCCTCTCCTGGCAGACAAGGATCAGGTGGTTGCAGACCTTTACGGAATGATCCATCCAAAAGCCGACCCCAAAGTGACTGTTCGTACGGTATTCATTATTGATTCCGCGAAGAAAATCCGTCTGATGCTGACGTATCCACCCAGCACCGGGCGCAATCTGGACGAGATCCTGCGCGTCATTGATTCGCTCCAACTGACCGACAACCACAAAGTGGCCACGCCGGTGGACTGGAAGAATGGCGAGGATGTGATCATCGTTCCGTCGCTCTCCAACGAAGAGGCCAAAGAGCGCTTCCCCGACGGATGGGATGAGCAGACACCGTATCTGCGCGTTACCCGCCAACCTGGTCGGAAGTAATAGAGAATTCGTCAGCTGGCCTTGTGGCTGGCTGACGAAGCAATACCTGAGAAACCTTCACCGATAGGTTCGGTCATCGCCGAACCCGCAACCGAACACGGCCCCGAAATGCTTACCCTGACAATCCCTGAAGTTGGTCTCTTCGCGTTATTGATTGCACTTTGCCTGTCGCTGCTTCAGGCGACCGTGCCCTTGCTGGGAGCCGCCACCCGGCGCCCGTTGTGGATGGCATTTGCAGAGCCCATGGCATGGGGGCAATTTGTTTTTCTACTGGTTTCTTATGCCAGCCTGACCGCCAGTTTTCTTCTGGATGATTTCAGCGTGGATTATGTGGCCCGTAATTCCAACTCGATGCTGCCCTGGTACTACAAGTTCACCGCCGTCTGGGGCTCTCATGAAGGCTCGGTGCTGTTATGGAGTCTGATTCTCAGTGGCTGGGGCTTTGCCGTCAGTCTGTTTTCCCGCCAGTTGCCACGGGATATGCTGGCACGGGTTCTGGGAGTTCTGGGTGTCGTCAGCGCAGGGTTCCTGCTTTTCATCGTCGTTACGTCCAGTCCCTTTGATCGCCTGTTGCCGGGCATGCCAGCCGACGGTGCCGATCTGAATCCGTTGTTGCAGGATGTTGGCCTGATCATCCATCCGCCGATGCTTTACATGGGCTATGTGGGTTTTTCAGTGGTCTTTGCTTTTGCCATCGCTGCGCTGATCGAAGGGCGTCTCGATGCGGCCTGGACGCGCTGGGTTCGGCCGTGGACCAACATTGCCTGGGCCTTTCTGACCCTCGGCATCGCTCTGGGTAGCTGGTGGGCCTACTATGAGCTGGGTTGGGGCGGCTGGTGGTTCTGGGATCCGGTGGAAAATGCATCGCTCCTGCCCTGGCTGAGCGGGACAGCGCTGATACATTCACTGGCGGTCACGGAAAAACGCGGCACGTTCAAGAGCTGGACGGCACTGCTGGCGATTTTCACGTTCTCACTCTCGTTACTGGGCACCTTCCTGGTGCGCTCAGGGGTACTGACCTCGGTTCATGCCTTTGCCAATGATCCATCTCGGGGGCTCTTCATTCTGGCGTTGCTGGGAATAACGGTCGGCGTCTCGCTTTTGATCTTTGCGCTACGGGCGCCGCGAATGAGCGCCAATGCGGGCTTTAGCTGGCTTTCCCGGGATGCTCTGTTGCTGATCAACAATATTTTGCTGGTCATCATGACGATCACGGTCCTGATGGGCACCCTGTACCCCTTGATCCTGGATGCACTCGGGCTGGGCAAGGTCAGTATCGGCGCGCCTTACTTTAATAGCCTGTTCGTGCCACTGACCGTCATGCTGTGTGCCTTTATGGGGCTGGGGCCGGTCTCACGCTGGAAGCAGATGCCCGGTCGGGAGCTGTTCCGGCGACTACTGGGGGCGGGCTTGGCCGCACTGGCGATTGCGATATCGATACCGTTTCTTTACAACGGCCAGTGGAATGTCGCCGTGGCGCTGGGGATGGTGGCGGCCCTGTGGGTAGTACTGGCGTTGGTGCGCGACCTGTTTGATAAAGTCCGCAATGCGTCCTCTGCGCTGTCCGGATTGCGTAAGTTGACCCCTTCATACTGGGGCATGGTGGTCGGCCACGTGGGCCTGGCCGTCACCATCGTGGGCGTGGTGATGGTGTCGAACTACGCCATGGAGCGTAATGTGCGGCTTGATATCGGTGAGCAGGTGAATCTGGGCGGGTACGATTTTACGCTGACCGAACTGGGCGAGCGTCGGGGGCCCAACTTCCTCGCCGATACGGCGACCATCGAGGTTGCCCGTGAAGGCCGGATTGTCACCACCCTGTACCCGGAGAAGCGCCTGTACATTGCCCGAGGGCAGCCGATGACCGAAGTCGCACTCGACCCCGGCCTGTTGCGGGACCTTTACGTGGCCATGGGGGAGGAACTGGACGACGGCAGCTGGGCAATGCGCCTACAGGTCAAGCCATTTGTACGCTGGCTTTGGCTGGGTGCGCTGCTGATGGCCTCCGGGGGCGTGCTGGCCGTGGCAGACCGTCGCTACCGTCGTCGCCGTGCAGTCGCCGCTAATGGGGAATCGATGAGGCCGACGCGCGAGGTCCGCGCATGATACGCCGACTGTTGCTGCTGCTTCCTTTTCTGGTATTCGTTGGCCTGGCCTTCTTTTTGTACCGGGGGCTTTCGCTGGATCCCAGTGCTCGCGAGTCAGCCCTGATAGGCCAGGCGTTTCCCGCGTTCACGCTCCCGACGCTGGAGGACCCTGATACCGAGGTGGATGAATCCCTGCTTCGCGGGCAGATATCTCTGGTCAATGTCTGGGCATCCTGGTGCCCGACCTGCAAGGAGGAAATGCCCCAGCTACTGGCGCTCTCCGAGCGCGGCATTCAGATGGTGGGCATCAACTATAAAGACGCCCGTGACCTGGGGCGACAGTTTCTCGAAGAGTTCGGAAAACCTTTCGAGGTCAACATCTTCGATCCTGCCGGTGACCTGGGTTTTGAAATTGGCGTGTATGGCGTGCCCGAAACCTTCCTGGTCGACGCAGACGGTATCGTTCGATACAAGCACGTTGGGTACATAACGCCCGCCCAGGTGGATGAAGTCATGATGGAGGTAGAGAAATGGCGCTAACCCTGAAGATCCGTTGCTGTGTGGTCATCGTGCTTTTGATGGCCTCGTTCCAGTCGATGGCGGATACGGCAATTGATGCGCGTCATTTCGAGGATCCGGTGATGGCGGAGCGTTATCGCGACCTTACGGCGTCATTGCGGTGCCCTAAATGTGATGCTCAAGCCATCGACAGCTCCGATTCGCCGGTGGCGGCGGACATGCGGGAGCGGGTAGCGCTGATGCTTCATGAGGGGCGTGCGGATAAGGAAATTCTTGATTTCATGGCTAATCGTTTTGGCGAGTTCGTTCTTTACAATCCGCGCCTTGACGGGCGCACGTGGCTGCTTTGGGCATTGCCGGCAGCGCTGGTAGCAGGAGGCGCCCTGGTTGTGATTGCCTTTGTCCGGGCACGCAGGCACCGGCGAGTGCGGCCGCTCTCCGAGGAGGAGCGTGCCCGCCTGTCCTCTTTGATTCATCGTCATCGTGAGAGGTCGGAATGACTATGCTCTGGTTAAGTATCGGCACACTGTTGCTTATAGCGCTGTGGTTCCTGAGTCTACCGTTACGGCGAGCAAGGGCGATCCATGACTGGCAGCAAGGGTTTGAAACGGATGACCGCGCGGAGGAGCAGAATCTGGCCGTGTATGAGCGTCGGCTTGCGGCACTGGAAAGCGCCTGCGAGCGCGGCGAGGTTGACGTCGCACGCTTTGAAGAAAGCCGTCACGAGCTTGAACGCAATCTTCTGGAGGACACCGAGGCCCGTCGTCGCGTGCCTCTCAGGAACCCGCTGGCAGGACGTTTTGTAATCCCTCTGGTGATAACGGCATTGATTGCCGCCACCGTAACCGGCTATCGATGGGTGGGCGCCAATGGCGATCTGGCTCTGTATGCCGTGGTGCAGGAGGTTCTTAACTCTCCCGGTGCCTCACCGGAGAACCTGATTGTCCGGCTCGAAGAGCAGGCCGAGAGTCAGCCGGATAATCCCAAGGTCTGGGCTTTGTTGTTTCCGCTGTACCAGAAGGTCGGTCAGCCAGATCGGTCGATTCGCGCCCTGGAGCGATTGATCGAACTGGAAGGCCGCCGAGCCGATCTTCTGGCCCAACTGGCTCAGTTGAAATTCTATGTGGCCGGAGGCAGCCTGACCTATGAAGTTCAGGCGCTGGTAGATGAAACACTCGATAAGGATCCGCGTCAGCCGACAGTGTTGGGCATGCTGGGGGTTGAGGCTTTCGACGATGGCCGCTATGAACAGGCGATCGGTTACTGGCGCCGAGCGTTGGCTGGCTTCGAGGATTCCGCCTCCGCAGAGGCCATTCGTAAAGGTATCGCTGTTGCTGAGCAGCGGCTGGAACAGTCTGCCAATGAAGCTGGCCTTGTTGTTGATTAAAACCCGGACACACTTTCATAAACAGAGTCAGGACGGCCAATGTTTATGCCGACCTCGGCATTCCTAATGCTGATGAAATGCAGGTAAAGGCCCAACTGGCCTCCCAGATCGGCGAAATAATCAAGACCCACAAATGGAAACAGGGCCAAGCGGCAGAAGTGCTTGGCATGCCTCAGTCCAAGGTATCCAAGATGCTTCGGGGCCAATTTCGAGGCATCAGTGAAGCCATGATGCTCGAATGCCTGACGCGGCTCGGGCTCGATGTACAGATTGTGATCGGCGCTGACAGCCACTCTACAACGCCAGGCCGGGTTTCCGTCGCCGCCGCCTAGCGTCACCCAGGGCCACAGGACCTGCCGGACGCGGTGCCGGCGATGTGACTCTTGGAGGTGATGCGGCTGGGCCTCGAGGTACTGCAGGACGTGACCTTTTGGAGGTAACAGGATCCGTACCAGGTCTGAGAACTCGTGTGAACTGTTTTGTCCGGAAGGGAGTTAAGGAATTGGTGCGGCCTGCAGCTTGCGAGGAAGTGGCGAGGTTTGGAAGCACCTTGGACCTGATTAAAGCAAAGCTTGCCGTCGAATCCCTACAGTCCAATCTTAAGGATGTTGCTCTCGAACTCAGCCACGGCAGAAGTCCTACTGAACTGAGCGTCCTCCTCAGCGACTACATCAACTTGGCGCTGGAGGAACTCGGCAGCGCCTCTATTTCTATCGAGCGCTGACAAGATATGGGCGGAATGAGTTCATATGGGAATGCTGCACTGGATCACATGGAACAGAAGATCTCGCTCGATCAGCTGCTCGATGTGCACGCTCCCCATACCTACCTGGTACGCGTTCGTGGGGACAGCATGACCGGCGCGGGCATTCACGATGGCGATATTTTAGTAGTCAGCCGAGCTCTTACAGCCGGACATGGGGATATTGTCGTTGCCGCTGTCAACGGCGAGGTATTCGTCAAACGCTTGATTCGGCGCGGTCAGCAATTGATCTTGCAACCTGAAAATCCACAATTTGCGCCCTTGCATGTGCTGGAAGGCGATGAACTGCAGATCTGGGGTGTTGTGCGTAACAGTATTCGCTGGCACCTGCCCTGCGAGAAATGAGCATGGCGCCCAAAAGCTTTGCCTTGATCGACTGCAACAGCTTCTATGCCAGCTGCGAGCGCGTATTTCGCCCTGACCTGGCAAAGACGCCCATTGTCGTACTGAGCAACAACGATGGCTGCGTGATCGCTCGCAGTGCAGAGGCTAAGCCGTTCATCAAAATGGGCGAGCCTTACTTCAAGATCAAGGATCAGCTAGGTCAGCACGGCATCTTGGCTTTCAGCAGCAACTATGCACTGTATGGCGACATGAGTGAGCGGGTGATGACTACCCTGGAAAGCCGCCTCCCGCTGGTTGAGGTGTATTCGATTGATGAGGCCTTTGCCGACATGACCGGGCTTCCCGAGCCGTTGGATCAACTGGGTTACTCATTGCGGGCTGACGTGCTGCAAATAACTGGTATTCCCGTGGGTGTTGGCATTGCCAGCACCAAAACTCTGGCAAAGCTGGCCAATGCAGCCGCCAAGCGCTGGCAGCGCCAGACCGGGGGTGTGGTGGATATCCGCGATCCAGAACGCAGAGACAAACTGCTGAAGGTCATGCCCGTTGGTGAGGTCTGGGGCGTTGGTCGACGCATGAATGAGCATCTACAGGCCATGAGCATCAAAACAGCCTGGGAGCTTTCGAATGCCGACCCTGCATTGCTGCGCAAACGCTTCAGTGTAGTGATGGAGAAAACAGCCCGTGAGTTAAGGGGCATCAGTTGCCTGGATATGGAGCCTGAGGCACCGGCGAAACAGGAAATCTGCAGTAGTCGTGCCTTTGGCCAGCGCGTCTATGACCTAAAGGGGCTGCAACAAGCGGTAGCCTCATACACCACGCGAGCTGCCGAAAAACTCCGTGGTCAGCAGTCACTGTGCAAAGTAATCCAGGTTGGCATTCGAACAGGGCTTTTCAACCCCAACGAGGAGCGTTTCTCGCGCAGTCTACAGGTCCACTTACCCTACCCCACCGACGACTCTCGGCTATTGATCCAGGGGGCTATGCAAGGCCTGGAACACATTTACCGGGAAGGCCCTGCGTATGCCAAGGCCTCTGTCATGTTGCTAGGGCTATGCCAGCGCGATCAATACACCCCAGACCTGTTTGCCCCTACTCAGGCAGCGACATCAGACCGCTTGATGCAGACAATGGATCAGATCAACCAGCGCTGGGGAAAGAACACGCTGAAACCTGCCCGCCTCCCTGCAACGCCTGAGTGGGGTATGCAACGGCAATTACTCAGTCCTAGCTACACCACTCGGCTTGATCAGTTGTGGACCGTACGGGCTTGAATCTAGCGAATACAGCCAGTGCGTAGTGCCCTTGCACCAGCTAGCTTGACACTCAGAGGCTGCTGTTTGTCCTTGACCATCTAAGCCATAAGCTTAGCAACCTACCCTGTTGTGTGAGCTGCTCCGCATCTGAGGCTCCATTACCCCCGACGAAAACGCCCCAGCGCACCCTTACGCAGGCAACGTGCTCCCACAGGCCTCAAGCGCAGGTGCTGGCCGTCCTTTACCAGGTACTTCATCGCTTCGTGGACATTAGGCCTTACCGACTGATTGTCCCGCTGGAGCCGGCCAATACCGCACTTGTCGCCGTACTGCTCCTTGTCATGGTTGCAGCTGTGAGCATAACCCTGACCACGCGTGATCGCCTCCCACAACTCGCTAATCTCAATCGCCTTCAAGACATCCCGGCGCACGTGATTGCCATTGAAGAAGTAGGCCGCATGGATGTGGTAACCCCTCCCGTCATTGCGGTCTCCCTGCTCCACTGCATAAATGTATCCGACAAGGCGCTCAAAGATCGGATGGCGACTGTGTTTGTCGATCAGATCATCCAGGTGATCAAAGACGTGCTCGACTCGCTGCCTGACCTGAGCTTCAGGGCGGTAGTAGAGGTTCACTCTGATGACCATAGTGCGGGAATAAATACTCATCACAGCATCCGTGTATGCGGTGATTTCCCTCTCCTGCTTGCGAGCCTCATAGGCTCGATCCCCAGCCCTGCGCTTATACCAACGCTGACGAGTCAACTCACGGATCCGCTCAGTGAGGACGTTCATGCTCTCTGGATGACTGAGCCAGTACGAGCCCCTGTCATTCAGGCAGATAGGACCAGCAGGTGATGGTTCAAGACCGATTTCTTCCCAGGCAACCCGGAACGCTTGCAAATGCTCGCTGTAGTCGTATGGCACACGATCGTCGAACAGGTTGTACATCTGCTGCACGTGAGTGCAGTAGCGGGAGATTCTGGTGTTATCGAGACGCTCATAGCCAGATCGGTTATGCCTGATCCTGAATGCAGGTGTATCGCTGCGTTCTATAGCCTTGACGAGTGATTCGATCTTCAGGGCTATCTCAGATTGGGAGGGATGAATGTTTAGCTTGCGGTTGTTCATGGTTCAGTACCTGGTAGGTTGTCGGTGCATATCAGGTACGTGATGTATTTTTTTTTACTTGTCTTCTTTCCCTCTGGTGGTAGTTAGTAATGATGGATAGTGACTGTGACTATTGGGCAAGTAGAGTGGATAGTTAATTGCTATATCAATAGATGCAGCCCTACCTGCCTCAGGACTTCCCGATCAGGCCGGGCAATGGGGAGCAACATTGCCAAGCCTGTCGAGAGATTTTCCGCACCGAGCACTGGGAGAGTTAGCTGAGATCAGAGCCCCATCATCAGCAGCAGCAGCATAAGCGCCATGACCAGCCCTAGCAGGTCATGGCGATATCATTTATTTGGCGACGCTCAAATGGTTGTTTAGCCGTGTAGCTGCCTCAGCTAGATCACGCTCCTCGATCCTGGCCAGGATCCAATCGTGGACCTCACTATCGACCCAGCCGACGCAGCGATCCCCTAGGGATACAGGCTTGGGAAAGGTCTCTTCCGAGATATATTTGTAGATGGTCGACCGTGCCAGGCCGGTCGAATCGATTACTTCTTTCAAACGGATTATTCTCATGAGCGGGCTCCTCTGTAAGGCTCAGAGGATCTCTGGCGGTAGTAAAAAAAAACGAGGAAGACTATACCTTGGCCGCAAGCCCTGCCTTCTCAAGAGCAGTTAGTGAAATCTTTTGCTCATTCAGAACAACCCCTTCCCAAGCTCCATAGCCTTCAACCGCGAAACCTCGAGGCTCTAAAGCTGGAAATACGAGAACTCCAATATACTCATAACCTTGGGTCATATTGCCCGGTAGCATTAGGACCTTATCTCGCGCCCCTAGCTCAGCAAGCAGAGGCCTTATCCGACCATCCAGCTCCTGTACCAGCAGGTAAACCAGAAAAGCCAGACCCTCTATCAACTCCGAGACTAGGTCAGAACGTAGTGATCCATCGTCATAACTCCGCATAACGCGCGCGATATCCGCTTTCGCATCAACCTCGAGTGAAGCACGATCAATCTTCCCCTCGGCTAACGCACACTCGAACCCTTTGCTCGCAAGCTCGAGCAACATGAATTCCAACTGCTCGAATGCATGAAAAGGAAGGGTTCGCAATAGCATCACCTCCCGACCGTAATAGAGGGGATTATTACTTCTAGAATCTGTCAAAAGGCTAGCCACAAAACCCCATTCGGCCTCACTGCCGATAAGGCGGTTGATGACCGCTGATACCCTACGTCCAGTGGATGAGAATAACGGGTGATTCGTATTGAGCAGAATGACGCTCTCAAGTTTACGTTGAAAAATTGGGGCTGCCACACCGGGAATCACACGACGAAGAACCCGATGTCTCACCAGCTTTTTCAGCCGGCCCTTGACTGCTAGCTGCGTCACCCCAATGGCAGCAGCGATCTGCCTAAAGCTCCATCCCTTTACCACTCCCATCTGGTCAGACACAGCGAGCAGCAACGCGAGCAGCAATACATCAGAAGCATCTAAATATCCTTTCCGACCCTCAATCATTCGCCGAACCTTAGGTGAAATCGAGGACCCGGCTTCACCGCTTTCAGATGAGTACTCATCAGCATCTAACGATTGCAGCTGATGGGACCAATTCAATCTTGAAGCCTTGATCGTGGGGGACTGAAGGAATAAACCGGAAGAAATAATGCTTTCCCGACGAAGCTTTCTGGCTTCGGGTAACGCACGAAGCTTTACTTCGTTGACAGCGAATTCACGCAACGGCCTACCAAATGACCCATAACACGTTCTCGCTTTTATGAACCCTGCGTCCAGTAGCAAAGGCATCGCTGAAGCCACTAACCTCGCCCTCAGACCCAATTGCTCGGCGAGGGAAGCAAGCGTCATTGCACCGGTCCAGCGCTTCTCAAAATTTGCAAAAAAAACAAGTAATACGAGCTTTTCGTTTGCGCTTAAAATTTCAGCATTAATTCCTATCAATTTTTCAAGCATGGATAGATCGCCACTTATCTCCTTTCCAGATAGGGTATTTTATAAAAACAGTTATGTATAGCATTATGGATAACGTTATGTATAACGCTATACTGGAAAAGCAACCAATGGAAACTAAATCCCTAGAAAAGCAGTGGTATCCGGCATGTCGAGGAGCAGTAAGTGACTGAGCAGATTGAGTGGCTTAGGGATGAGAATGAGTGCTATTACGCTACAGAATACCTGAAAAGGCGAGCGAACGATCTGGAGCGGAGCTGCATCAAAAATACAGGCATCCAGTTGACCGAAAAAGCTAATGTACGCAGAACCGTAGAGGCGTGGGTTAACGCCCTACAAAAAAATAAATGCAGCAAAATAATTACACGTCTACAGAATAATTTAAGGCAACGCCGCTCACAGAAAAAAAACAAAGAGAAGAGATTCAACCTCTCCCTAGAAGCCTGTAGGGCCCTGGATGAGCTCACAAGAAAAATTGGAAAAAGCCCATCCGAGACCGTCTCAATATTGCTGATCAATACCCCTGAAGCCCTGGCAGAAGCTCGAGAAAAATGGATGTTCGAGCACAAAAAACAAATAGAACAGTGGACCTACGAGCACCTGGGCTTGCAGCACCAGCTCAAAATAAAGAACCTAGAGGTAGACGAACTGCATAAGCAGCTACGCTCACACATTCTCGCGCTAGAGATGTGGAAGACATCAATGGATAGTGACGCACCGCCATTCGACGGCGAAATCGAGGAGCTTGATGAACAGGTCAATGAGAAACTTCGTATCATTCAACGAGATGTGAAGAAGCAAACGAAGGTTCTCAGTTCAATTCCCGGTTAGAATTGCTGCATCACAAGGCACCACCCCCTTGCCAATCACAGATTCAGATTCCAAAAGGTATTCCAAGCGAAAACTGAACCCGCCAAATTCTATTAAAATCAGTACATTAATGACCCTGTTCAGATTACCCCGGCCCACCAAACAAACATCTAAGGGCGTCCACGGACGTCCTTTTTTGTGCCTGAAATCCAGCAAATCAACATGGTACTCTGCAGCTATCCCGCGGCCATCGCCTTTGAGATGTAAGCTTGGTCAGCAGACGGATATTCTGTACCGCAGCCACCACGTGAGTAGTCGGTCGCACCACTCACGCCTTGTAGTCAGGATCCAGTTTCAAGACGCGCCTGAGGAACGCATGCCCCAAACGCGTGCGTTCAGTGTGTAGATTCTACCCAGGCGACACTTGTTGGGGCGCGACAACATTTGAGGGACATCAATAATCTCATATAAATCATAGCCATACCGTTTATGGCCCGACGCTTGCTTTCAGAATACTACCGCTTATAGCGGTGCTCGTTTCCCCCATCCAGATGCGATGGGCGACTCAGCCTCAACGATGCGGCTGCTGTCTACAAGTGAAACGACTCACACATCCAGCCGACAGTGTCGTCGGTATGTGAAATCAGGCTACCCTCCCCCTCGCCTGCATTTCCTCCAGACCTCCCCTCATCTATCGCCAAGCGTCTTGCTCGCTGTCCCTCGGGCTGGCTGCATAGCGCTGCGGTCGATGTGCAGGTCTGTGTTTCAGGAGTCTCCCGAATGACTATGAATCGTCGTGCATTCCTTCGCTCGTCCGCCATTACCGCTGCCGCGCTGTCAACCTTGAGTTTGAAAAGCTTCTCGGCTTTCGCCGCCGATGATGCGATTAACATTGCCTCGTTGTACGACAGCTCCGGTGGCTTGGATATCTATGGCAAACCTATTGTCGATGCTCTGACCTTCGCGGTCGAAGAGCTCAACTCGCAAGGCGGTTTGCTGGGCCGTCCGCTGAACCTTATCAAGTACGATACCCAGTCGAATATGCAGCTCTATGCACGATACGCTCAGCAGGCGGCGCTCAAGGACCGCGCTGCGGTGGTACACGCGGGTATCACTTCAGCTTCACGGGAGGTGGTGCGGCCAGTACTGAACCGCTACAAGACCCTGTATTTCTATAACAACCAGTACGAAGGTGGCGTTTGTGATCGCAACTTTTTCGGCACCGGCGTCACACCCGGCCAGACCGTTGAGAAGCTGGTTTCTCATGTCACCCAGAAATGGGGCAAGAAAGTCTACATAATCGCTGCAGACTACAACTACGGGCACATCGTCACCGCCTGGGTTAAGAAGTACGTAGAGGAGGCAGGAGGAGAAAGCGTCGGGATAGAGTTCTTCCCGCTGGACGTAACCAACTTCGGTGCCACCATCTCCAAGATCCAGGAAGCTAAACCGGATTTCGTCTGGTCAGCCCTGGTGGGTGGCGCTCACATGTCATTCTACCGTCAATGGAAAGCCTCGGGCATGACCGGCAAGCTGCCAATCGCGTCCACGACGTTCGCAGGCGGCAACGAGCACATCGTACTTTCACCGCAAGAAAGCAACGGCATTCTGATCTGCCAGAACTATGTGCAGGAGCTGGCCACACCGCAGAACCAGGCATTCGTCGAACGCTTTCACAAGCGCTTTGGAGCTGACTATCCCTATATCACTGAACTAGCGATGGGCGCCTACCAGGGCATGATGCTGTGGGCCGAAGGGGTCCGCCAAGCCGGCACCGTGGAGCGCATGGCCGTCACCGAGGCGCTGGAAAAAGGTATCAGCCTGGATCTGCCCAGCGGCAAGGTCAGCGTTGACCCGGCAACCCACCATTGCATCCTGGACGTCCACATCGCCGAGGTCCGCGACCGCCGCCTGGAGGTGATTGAGAGCTTCGCTCAGCAGACGCCTTCGGATACTGCCGCGGTCTGCGATCTGGTCAAAAATCCGCTCGACGCAAAACAATACAGCATTGCGCTGTAAGGAGGCGGACATGGATTGGGCTGCTATTTTTTCCCTGCAGATCGTCGGCGCGATAGCGACGCTGGTGCTATTGAGCATCGGCCTGGCGGTGGTATTCGGGATGATGAAGATCATCAACCTGGCACACGGCGAATTCATGATGCTCGGCGGCTACGTCGCCGTGCTCGCCACCCACAACCTCAATGTACCTATCTGGATTTCCATCCTGGTGCTTGCGCCCTTGAGCGTGGGGCTGTTCGGCATGCTGGTAGAGCGCTTGCTGATGCGTCATTTATACGGCCGCATGATTGACACCATGCTGGCAACCTGGGGCCTGAGCCTGGCACTGACAGGTGCTGCGACCATGCTGTTCGGCAATACCACGGTGGGCATAAGTTCGCCCCTGCCGGGTATCACCATAGGGGCGTATCAGACCAGTGGTTACGGGCTATTTGTGATCGCCGTGGCCGTTGCCGTGCTGTTGGGCATGTGGGCGCTGCTGCGCTTTACCCACTTCGGCCTGACTGCCCGCGCCACCATGCAGAACGCTAAGATGGCCGCGGCCCTGGGGGCCAATCCGGGACGCATCTACAGTCTGACGTTTGGGCTGGGCGCGGCACTCGCCGGTTTGGGGGGCGCGGTTCTCGCGCCGTTGACCGGCGTCATCCCCACACTCGGGGCCAGTTACATCGCCAAAGCCTTCATTACGGTCATCGGCGGCGGCAGTGCCGTCATCACCGGCACACTGAGCGCGGCAGGCGCCTTCGGCATGATCAGCCAGGTGGTCACGTTTTTCAGCACACCGGTATTCGGCGAAGTGGCGCTGTTGCTGGCCGCCATTGTGCTGATTCGAATACTGCCTCAAGGCATTACCGGTCGCTTCTTTCGGAGGGCGCTCTGATGCCTGTTGACTATCGCACGCTTTTGCCCGTGCTCGGCTGCACCTTGGCCGCTGTGCTGGTGGCTGTGCTGCCACAGTGGCTGGACCTGTTTACCTTGTTGTCCCTGACGATCTACTTGGTGATGGCGCTCCTGGCCCTGAGCCTGGCCTTCATCTGGGGCTTCGGCGGCATTCTGTGTTTCGGCCAGGCGGCATTCTTTGGTCTGGGGGCCTATGCCTACGCGATCGGGGTGCTGAATATGGGCGACAGCACCTGGCCGGTGCTGCTGGCCATTGCGGTACCGGCACTGTTCGCTGCCGCTCTGGGCTACTTCATGTTCTACGGCGGCATCAGCGATGTCTATCTGGGCGTCATCACCCTGGCAGTCACCTTGATTCTGTTCAATGTCATGAACTCTACCTCCGGGCCGGAGTACCACATCGGTAGCGCCCTGCTCGGCGGATTCAACGGTATTCCCGCGATCCCGACCCTCAATGTGCCGTTTAACCCTGAGCGCGTGCTGGAGCCCGAAACCCTGTTCCAAGTGATCGGTTGCGCGCTGATTCTTTGCTACCTGGGCCTGCGCGGACTGCTTGCCAGTCGCTTTGGCAAAGTCGTGGTAGCCATTCGTGAGAACGAACAACGAGCGGGGCTGCTGGGCTATGACACGCGCCTGCACAAGCTGATCGTGTTCAGCCTGGGTGGCGGCATCGCCGGCCTGGCGGGGTGCCTGTACGCCAATTGGGGAGCATTCGTCAGTCCTGGTGTATTCAGCCTTGCGCAGTCGGCCCAAACCATCATCTGGGTCATCGTCGGCGGACGCGGCACCTTGTTCGGGCCGATTCTAGCGTGCATCGGTATTCAGGCCTTGATGGCCCGACTGGGCGAGCAGCAGAGCATTGATAGCGGGCTGGTCCTGGGGCTAATCCTGCTGACCTTCGTCATGTTACTCCCTCGCGGGCTACTGCCGGCCTTGAGCACATTGCTGTCGCGTCTCTTTCAGCGTCGCTCCCAGTCCATCCGCGAACAGGAGCGCGCTTTATGACGCTGTTGCACACTCAAGGCCTGGGCGTCAGCTTCGGCGGCGTACATGCGGTGAAGGAAGTGGACTTCACCTTGCAGAGCGGCGAATTACGCTGCCTCATCGGCCCCAATGGTGCCGGCAAAAGCACCTTCTTCAAGATGCTTAGCGGCCAACTCAAGCCCACTCGCGGCGTCTGCCACTTTAACGGTCAACGCATTTCCGGTTTGGCGCCACACCAGGTAGCCCGGCTGGGCATTGGCATCAAGACCCAGACACCCAGCGTGTTCGATGGGCTGGATGTGCTGGAGAATCTGCGCCTGGCGGCCAGCCGCCTGCAAGCAAAAACCCAGGCCCGTGAGACCGCAGAGCAGACCCTGGAGCGTATCGGCTTAACCGAACTGCGCTCGCGCCTGGTCGGCGATCTCGCCCATGGACAGCGCCAATGGGTAGAGCTGGGCATGATCCTCGCGTCCCGCCCAACCCTGGTGTTACTGGACGAGCCTGCAGCGGGAATGACCCATCAGGAGGTACGCAAGACAGCCGCGTTGATCAAGGAGATCAATGCCCACAGCACGGTGGTGGTGGTCGAACATGATATGGAATTCATTCGTTTGATTGCTGGCACCGTTACCGTATTCAACCAGGGTGCGGTTCTGGCCCAAGGCAGCTTTGCCGAGGTCACTCAGAACCCCGCAGTACGCGAAGCGTATCTGGGTAAGCAGGAGAACAAACATGCTTGAAGTGACTGGTTTATCCGCTGGTTACGGCCGCATTCCAGTACTGCGCGATATCCGCATGAGCAGCACGGCGCAGACCTGCGTAGGCGTTCTGGGTCGCAATGGCATGGGCAAGACCACCCTACTGCGCGCCCTGATCGGCGAGCTGCCGGCCATGGCTGGCAGCCTGCACTTTGCCGGCGAGGACCTCAGCAAGGCCTCCGCTCATCAACGTGCCCGCGCCGGTATCGGCTACGTACCGCAAGGCCGGCAGATATTCCCCTACCTGAGCGTCCGGGAAAATCTGCGCATTGGCTGCGTGAAGGACTTCGCCAATGCGGAATCGACCACCGAACGTATCCTGGCCTACTTTCCACGCCTGCAACGCTTGCTCGATCAGCCCGGCGGCGCCTTGTCCGGTGGTGAGCAGCAGTTATTGGCGCTGGCCCGTTGCCTGTGCGGCAAGCCAAAGATGATCTTGCTCGACGAGCCTACTGAAGGCATTCAACCCTCCATTTGCGACGAGATTATTGAAACGCTGCAGCGCTTGCGCAAAGAGCAAGGCTTGGCGGTGATCCTGGTGGAACAGGACATCGACTTTCTCTGCGCGCTGTCCGACCGCATCCTGATCATCGAGAACGGGCAATTGGTGGACGAGGTCGACCCGGCCCACACCAACGCCGAAACCATTGCTGAGCGCTTCATGAGCTTTCACTCATAAGGAATATGTCATGTCTATTCAACGCCCTACCCTCGACGACCTGACGAGAACCGGCCAAAGCCTTGGCCTGCAACTAGCAGCACCACTGTTGAGCGAATACGCCGCGATTCTTGAAGCCGTATGGCAGGATTACGATCGCCTGGACCAGCTCCCCACCCCACCGATGGTCCAGCGTTACCCCAGGAGCCCAGGCTCTGTACCCACGCCCGAAGACAACCGCCACAACGCCTGGTACGTGCGCACCGAGGTCAACGGAGCTGTATCGGGCAAGCTGACTGGCAAGCGCGTGGCGCTCAAGGACAATATCTGCCTGGCCGGTGTACCTATGATGAACGGCTCCTCGACCTTGCACGGCTATGTGCCAGACATCGATGCGACAGTCGCTACCCGCGTACTGGACGCCGGCGGGCAGATCCTGGGCAAGGCCCATTGCGAGTTCTTCTGCGTCTCGGGCAGCAGCCATACCAACGCCACCGGCCCGGTGCAGAACCCGCGCAACCCTGGCCACTCAACGGGCGGATCGTCCTCTGGCTGTGCGGCCTTGATCTCTGCTGGCGAGGTTGACCTGGGGATAGGTACCGATCAAGGCGGATCAGTGCGTATTCCAGCCGCGTACTCCGGCATTTATGGCATGAAGCCGACCCACGGCCTGATTCCCTACACCGGCATCATGCCGATAGAAATGACCCTCGATCATGCCGGGATCATGAGCGCCAACGTCGCCGACAATGCGCTGCTACTGGAAGTCCTCGCTGGTGCCGATGGCCTCGACCCGAGACAGGACCGGCAAGTACCGACCCAGGCGTATACCCAGGCCTTGGGTAAGGGCTGCGCGGGCTTGCGGATCGCATTGGTCCGTGAGGGATTCGGCCACGCCAATTCCGAAGCCGACGTGGACGCGGCGGTGCGCCGTGCTGCCGCCCTGTTCGAGAGCCTGGGGGCCAAGGTCGAGGAAATCTCGATCCCGATGCACGCCATGGGCCATGCGATCTGGACACCCATAGCGGTAGAAGGGACTACGCAATTACTGCAGGGCTACAATTACGGCTCGAACTGGAAAGGACTCTACGTGCAGAGCCTGATGAACGCGCAGCAAGGCTGGCAAAGCCAGGCCGAGCATTTCCCCCATGATCTGAAAACCTGCCTGTTGGCCGGTGAATATGCCTATCGACGCTTTGGAGGCCAGTACTATGCCAAGGCCCAGAACGCTGCTAGGATTTTGCGCGCAGCCTACGACCAGCACCTGCAAGACTTCGATATGCTGCTGATGCCTACCGTCCCGCTGAAAGCGCCCAAACTGCCTCCGGCAGATGCCTCGGCCAGCGAGTGGGTCCAGCGTGCCCTGGAAATGAACGCAAACACGGCGCCCTTCGATGTAACAGGTCACCCCGCCATATCCATCCCATGCGGACTCGCCGCAGGCCTTCCGGTAGGGATGATGCTAGTGGGGCGGGACTATGACGAGGCGACTCTATACCAGGCCGCGCATGCGTTTGAACAACTTATCGACTGGGAAAGCCTGATTTCATGAGCACCCCCGAATACAAAGTAGGCTTGCTATTTTCCGAAAAAAGCTTGACCGCTGCGTCCGAGACGACCCAGGCAAATGCCACCCACCTGGCCATCGCCGAGGTCAACCAGGCCGGTGGCATCCATGGCCTCCCCTTGGTGCCCATCGACGGGCACCCGGGTGCAGAGCCGGCTGACTACCGCGACAGTGCGCTGCGCCTGTGTGACGAGCATCAAGTGCAGGTACTATTCGGCACGCACATGTCCAGCACCCGCAAGCTGGTGTTGCCCGTGGTGGAAAGTAGGCGCCGATTGTTGTTCTATCCTACGCTCTACGAAGGTTTCGAATACTCGCCTTACTGCTTCTACACGGGCTCGGCACCCAATCAGAACTCGGTACAACTGGCACGCTATGTCCTGGCACATTTCGGCAACCGAGTGCTGTTCGTGGGGGGCTCTTACGTGTATCCCTTCGAGTCCAACCGCATCATGCGCGAGCTGTTCGAACAGGCCGGTGGCGAAGTGGTGGACGAGATCTACCTACCGTTTTACGCCACCGCCGACGACTTCGAGCGCGTGATGCAACGGGCACGCGATACGGCTCCCGATGCCATTTACTCGACCATCGTTGGCAGTGACATTCCGGCGCTACATCGAGCCTACCGGAAAGCCGGCTTCGACCCCGCGACCATGCCCATCGTCAGTCTCGCCACCAACGAAGTCGACGTGCTACGCATGACCGACGAGGAAGCAGAGGGACACGTCTCCGCCGCGCCCTGGTTCTCGACCCTGCAGACGCCCGCCAGCCAGGCGTTCGTGGCGCGTTACCACGCACGATTCGGTGAACAGGCGCCGCTTACCGCAGGCGCCGAGGCAGCCTACTTCCAGGTGCATTTGTTCGCCGAAGCAGCCAGACGGGCTGAAGGTCAATCGGTCGACGCCTTGCGTCAGGCATTGGCCGGTGCGCAGTTCGATGCACCTCAAGGGCGCGTGCAGATCGACCCTGAAACTCAGCACACCTGGTTGTGGCCGCGCATTGCTCGCCTTGACCGGCAGCGCCGCTTCGAGCTGGTACTGCAAAGCGACCAGCCGGTAAAGCCAAGCCCTTATATGGTGGAGTACCAACTGGACGTGCAGCCATGAACGGCAGGAGTGCGAGATGACCAACGCCCCTTCTCTGTTGCGTGAACTCAAGGGTCTTCGCGTGCTGGTCATCCACCCTATGGATGCAGAGGCGCACGTGGTGCTGGATCAGTTGCAGCGTATCGGCTGCATCGTCGAGCAATGCTGGCCGGTACCCCCACAACTGCCAGGGCACACCGACGTGGTGTTGCTCGCCGTAGAGCTCAGCCAGCGCCTCAATAGCCACACACTGGTCGAGAGCCTGAGCGAGCAGGCGCCGCCAATCATCGCCGTAGTAGGCTATGAAAACCCTTCCATGCTGCAACTCGTACTGGAAATCCAGCCCGCTGCGGTGATCGAACGGCCGTTGCGGCCATTCGGTTTATTAACCCAATTGCTGATGGCCCGCAGCGCTTGGCGCGCCCGTATCGACATGCTTGCGCAACTGCGCAAGCTGCAGACTCGGCAACCCGCCTTCTCCAAGATATCCATGGCCAAGACATTGCTGATGGCACGCCACCGCATCGGCGAGAACGACGCCCATCGCCGCCTGCAACGTGATGCCATGGCCAGCCGCACCAGTATGGAAGCGGTCGCTCAAGACATCATCGATGCAGGCCTGCCCCCTCAACCCGAATAAACATCCCGGTGCCTTCAAGAAATGGGTGCCTGAACATCGAACAGCTGAAGTCGGTGGCTTGCCTAGGCAGGGAATCATACCGCGCCAGAGGAGCATGCCCCCGCTCAAGCCCCTAGGAAACGCTCAATAAATCTGAGTTCTGCTCACTCAGACTTATTGGCAGCGCAACGCTAGACGGCAGAGTGCCGTCAAGTAGTCAGAACAGACCGCAGTTATATAAAGATAATTGTTTATTCCGCTTTAGCCTTGCCGGCCGTCGTTTAGGTGGCTATTTCGCATCTAAGGGCGCTAGAATCTCCCGCCAAGAAATAGTAGTGTCTGGCTCAATGGTATCAGCAGCCGAAAAAGGAAGATCGTCTTCGCTTTATCGAGGAACTGACCGCCCGCTACAAATGAGCCAAGAGGGCTTATGAGCATTCAAATGGAATTGCCAGAGATTGCCTGGTATTTGTTGCAGTGCAAACCTCGTCAAGACGCTCGAGCGCAGGAACACCTCACTCGGCAGGGCTTCGAATGCTTCAACCCCAGCACTTTGATACAAATTATCAAGCACGGGTCGATGAAGCAGAAGATCCAGCCCCTGTTCCCAGGCTATATTTTTGTCCGCGTAAAAGCCGAAGATAACTGGACCGCGCTGCAGTCTACCCGGGGCGTGACCCGCATTGTGGCATTCTGCGGCAAGCCCTGCAGAGTGAGTGATGACATCATTACCCACCTGCGAGAGCGCTGCGCAAAAGCAGTAGAAACCCAAGCACTGACTCCAGGTGATCACATTCACGTAAAAGTCGGTCCGTATGCGGAACTAGATGCGATCTTCCTCTCGATGGATGGCGAACAGCGGGTGATGCTGCTGCTGAACGTGTTAAACAGGCAGCAGGTGGTGAAAGTGCCTCTCGCCCATATCATTTCCTAGAGCATGATCATGCTTAATGTCGCGCTGGCATGTCGCGCTGGCGCAAAAACACCTCCCCCCCTGAACTCTGCGATTTAAAGCGGGCACCCGTGTTCTGGGCTTTAGCAAAGCATCTGAATAGGATGCCCGCTAAAGCCGGCATGCTAATTGCTTTGGTCACAGTAGATTCACACAGATGAATTACCTTACTCAAACTGTCACCGGATTTTTCCTTATAAATGGTACTGCCTACCACAACCAATGCCCGTAGTTGCCCAGCAAGAGCACATCTTGTGCGGTAGCGCGCCCCATTTTCCAGTCAGGCACTCTGCACCAAATTGATCCTTAAATATCGTAAGCGCGTCTTATGTGTGCACATTTATTAAGGCCCAAACCTGAAGTAGATTAAAAGCCAATAACTCATCTGGATGCCTTGGTGGCTCTTACGAAGAGCCCGCTCGCAAAGGGTATCACCGGGGCTGCAACCAGCTTCGTGTGCATGTCGTCCCGCGACAGGACCTTCTTTCCCGTTCCAGAGAACCCTGCGCCCTTGCGCACGGGAACACTGAATAATTCATGCGTTATGACTTGCGGCCTCCCCGGCATCAACAAGCATTCCGTTGGCGACATTGGCCCCCCACAAGCCCGACTTTCTCTTACTGAACCGACTCTTTCGGCAAGGACTTCGCCTCATGAGAAACTCCACCTGCACCTTTATCATCATAGCTGGCTGTCTTTCGGCGGATGCGCTGGCAGTTGAACCACAGAGCATTGATCTCGCGGGCTTTGACTTTACACCTCAGCTACTGTTGGGTGAGCGCTATGACGACAACCTGCGTGGCGACAGCGAGAACGAACTCTCCTCATGGGTGACGACGATACAACCCAGTTTCCAGTTGACCGCAGAGGGACGCAAAACCGGTCATCAGTTGAAGTACCTGGCTTCACGAGAAATCTACCACTCTGATTCGGACGCCTCGCATACTGACCATCACCTGACGCTCAAGAGCGTGCTGGAGTTAACTTCGCGCCATCGGCTTAGTGCCGGATTGGGCCACCACCGCATTGAGGAAACCACCGATACCACCCTGGATGATGTCAATGACAAATATACGCTGACCAATGCCGAGTTGGGTTACACCTTTGGGGCGGCAACTGCCCGCAACCAGATCGACCTCCTGAGCCGCTATGAGCAACGCCGATTCCAGAACAGTAACGGCATTAACGATGACCAGGAACGCGACTCTTTAGGCTTGACTAGTACGTGGTACCACCGCCTGTCTCCCAGAACACGCACCCTGGGCGAGTTGCGCTATACCGACCATGATTACACTACCGACCTGAACAATCGCAGTAGCACTAACACTGCCGCCCTGATTGGTGGGACTTGGGAAGCTACTGCCAAAACCACCGGAACACTGCGAGTAGGCGTTGAGCAAAAGAACTTCGATGACAGCAACCGCACCGATTACACCAGCCCTATGTGGGACCTCGGCCTGACCTGGAGCCCTCGCACCTATTCAACTTTCGGCATCACTGCCCGCCGCGCCTTCGATGAGGGAGATGATGGCGCAAGCACAGTGCAGGATATCAACACCCTGTTGAGTTGGGACCATACCTGGAGCCCCTGGATTTCCACCGAGTTGGAATACCAGATCCTCGACCGTGAGTACAAGGCAACCGAGCGACAAGACGACCGTACCGCTTTTGGTGCTGCGGTGGTGTATTCCTACGACCGCTGGGCCGATTTCAAGCTCGGCTATCGGCGGGTTGATAACGATTCAAATATCAGTGACAACGACTACCAGCGGAATCTATATCTGCTGATAGTCGAGTTGAGCCTGTAAGCCATATCCATCAGGCCGACATCCATTCAACCCACGCTAATACCCAAAACAATCTCATCGCAAACTCACCGTGCTGCCGTGGAGAGGATCTTAAGCTATGCAATCTTTAAAAATTATTGCCTTGTTGCTGCTTGCCTTTGCACTTGAGACAAACGCAGATACGCAATACCGGCTCAGCTCCGGCGATGTAGTGCGTATCTATGTTTATGGCGAGCCTGATCTGAGTTTTGAAGAGATCCGGCTGAATGACGCCGGCACTTTTTCATATCCTTTTATCGGAGAGGTCAATGCGCTGAACAAAACGCCCCGGGAGATTGAAAATATGATCATCGACGGGCTAAAGGACGGCTTTATTGTCGACCCCCGGGTGTCTGTCAGCATGATCAATTATCGCGAGTTCTATATCAGTGGCGAAGTTAACTCCCCCGGCGGCTACCCTTTTCAGCCCGGCCTGACCCTGGATCGTGCTATTGCACTGGCAGGCGGTCTCACCGAGCGAGCATCGAAGCGCCGTATTACCATCATTCGCGGAGGAGATGATAGCCGTACCATCGAGAAAGCCGCTCTGGATAGCGCTGTCAAACCGGGTGACACCATCACTATTGATCAGGGGTTCTTCTAACCATGAACAGCCCTATTCGCCCAGAAAAGCAGTGGTATCCGTTAGCCCCTTCAGATGACGACGCCGACTTTATTGATCTGAAAAAGAAATGGCAGGCTGTCTGGGCGGTCAAGTGGAGCATTATTGCGCTGGCTATCCTGGTCACGTCTCTTGCAGCGCTTGCGCTCTCGCAGGTGCAGCCAATCTATCGCGCCAGCGCTACGATCATGGTTGAGGCCAAGGGCAATCAGTTGGTCGCCTTTCAGCAGGTCTACGACTCCACCGGCTTGCTTAGCGAGTACATACAAACCCAAATTGGCTTAATTACCAGCCGGGATGTAGCCGAACGGGTTATCCAGCGACTTAATCTGACTCAGCATCCGGCGTTCGATCCGCGCCAGCAGCCCAAGCCGCTAATCGACATTAAGCCATTGATTAACCGCACCCGATTGGCCATCTTCGGCGAGGATCCCGACACCATCCAAGATATCCTCACCGAAGAAGAGATCATGGATTTCGCCGTCCGCCAATTCATGGAGCGGACCACCGTGAGTGTCGAGGGCAAGAGCCAACTAATACGTATCTCCTTCGACATGACTGACCGCTTCACCGCCGCTTTGGCAGCTAACACCATCGCCGACAGCTACATCGAAAGTCAGCTTGAGGCGCAAATGGATATGTCCATCAAGGCTACTACCTGGATGAACAGCCGGCTTGAAGAGCTGCGTGGCAGCCTAAAGGAAGCGGAAAATCGTCTGCAAGACTATCGTGAACAGGAGGGTCTCGTAGACATTGATGGCGTTGCGACAATCAGTAGCAACGAGCTGGCTATGATTGGCGACCGGATGATTGATGCACGCCGCCAGCGCGCCGAAGCTGAAAGCCAATATCGCCAGGTCCAGTCCATGAGTTCACAAGGCTGGGAGCGTATGGCCAGCGTACCGGCAGTATTGGGTCATCCCCTGATTCAGCAATTCAAAGCCGAGCAAGCTCGCGCGCAAGCCAAGGTAGACGAACTGTCCGGCCGCTACGGCGAACGCTTCCCTGCCATGCAAGCAGCCCGCTCGGATCTGAATGCGGCTACCGCCAGCCTGCAAAGCCAGGTCGAACAGGTAGTTGCCGGTATTGAACGCAATTATCAACTGGCGTTGGCTAACGAGAACTCGCTGCGCTCTTCGTTCAATCAGAATAAAGAGCAGATTCAGGATATTTCCGGCAAGGAGTTTCAGATCCGAGAACTGACCCGCGATGTGGAAAGCAACCGGGCTCTTTATGAGACCTTCATGACGCGCCTGCAGGAAACCACGGCGACCCAGGATTTGAACACTACCAATGCGCGGATCGTTGATCAGGCTACCCCCCCATCGCTACCGGCAGCGCCCAACAAGAAGCTGCTGCTGACTATTGCTGCCGCTCTGTCGCTGATTGCCGGTGTTGTAATAGCGCTGATTTCCGAAATATTAAACAATACGTTCAAAAGCGCAGATGACGTCGAGGGACAATTAAATCTGCCGGTGCTGGGAATCATGCCGCTGATGCCCAAGAAGCATCAAAAGGCCATACCGCATCTGTTTGAGAAGGGCGAAGAGCATCAATTCTGTGAAGCGGTCAGAACTATCCGTACAGGCATAATGCTGGCAGATATGACGCGCGCGCAAAAAGTATTGGTCGTCACGTCTTCGGTACCAGGTGAGGGCAAGAGTGCCCTGGCCACCAATCTGGCCTTTGCACTAAGTCAGTTAAAAACCGTACTACTGATCGACGCCGACTTACGACGCCCGACAATTGCACGCAACTTCGACTTCCCCGTCGGCACACCTGGGCTGGCCAATCTGATCGCCGGCACGGCAAAGGCGCAGGACTGCATACAAAAAGTCAGCGGCCACCTGGACATGATGACCGCAGGCGCTGTACCACCTAACCCACTCGAGCTACTGGCCTCCCCCCGCTTTGCGGAGCTATTGGAGAAGGTCAAGGAGCATTACGATCACATCATTATCGACTCACCGCCCACGCAGGCAGTCAGCGATCCGATACTGACGTCCACATTGGCCAGCTCGGTGATTTATGTAGTCAAATCCGAGAGCACTTCCATCCCTATGGCACAGCGTGGCGTAGGCCAGCTACTGCAGAGTGGCGCCTCGATAGTGGGCGTGGTGTTAAACCAGGTCGATGTAAAAAAAGCCGCCAAAAAAGGCGAATACAGCGGCTATATCGACCACTACGGATACAGCTCAGGAAAGGCTTGAGCATAAGTGACCAGTATGCGGGCGGCTCATTATGATTGATCTGCACTGTCACTTACTGCCAGGCATTGACGATGGCCCGGTAGACATGGAGACGTCACTGGACATGGCCAGAGCGGCTGAGGCTAGCGGCATTACGCACATGGTATGCACGCCGCATATCCATCCGGGACGTTATGACAACAGCACAGCCAATATCCGCACACTCTGCCAGCAATTTGGGGCGGCGATCGCGGAAGCCGGGATCAAGGTTCAGGTTAGCTATGCCGCCGAGGTTCGCTTTGGCAGCGAACTGATGTCGATGATGTCTGATGGCAGCATCCCTTTCGTCGGCCGCTGGAAAGGCCGGAGAGTCATGTTGCTGGAGTTTCCGCACAGCGGCATCCCTTATGGGGCAGAGCAAATGACCCGCTGGCTGCTCAGTCAAGGCGTAATGCCTATGATCGTTCATCCGGAGCGTAACAAAGGTTTTATGCAACAACCGGCGCGGCTACGGCCCTTTATTCAACAGGGGTGTCTACTTCAATTAACCTCAGGCTCCGTCGCAGGTGCGTTTGGCGAGCCGGCGCAAATCTTGGCTCTGGACCTGATCAAGCAAGGTGTAGTCACACTGCTGGCGAGTGACGCTCACAACTTGACGCACCGGCCACCGGATATGCGGCCTGGTTATGAGGGCGCGAGGCAGGTACTCGGAGAACGAACCGCGCGGCGACTGGTGTTTGATACACCCTGGCTAATAGCTAACCAGCACTTCGCCTGAACACCCTATTTCGTGTGAGCCTCAAGACCCACTTCTCAACTGACGGTTAAGGGCCGTATCCGTTAACGCCCCACGTTCAGACCTGCCCATGACTGTACGCCGGTCCATCAGAACTGATGACCCAGAATGGACTTCTGGTGATAGCACTACATGTTAGGAGGAAGCATGATCACGATCGCAAAACGAAACAATCCTGCCGCCAACCGCCATGGTCTGACATTCTGGGTACAGTGGTTTTGTGCTGTTTCACTGGTCAGCATATTGCTTTGCTATCTGGTGATCGAACAGTTTGGCACGGTGTCCTCCCAGTACCGCATGCTGATTGCCCTGACTATTTTTGCCTCGGTGCCAGCCTATATGCTGGCGCATGTTTATCATAAGAGGCATGGCTACTTAGCCGGGGTGGGTCATCTGTTAATGGGTTGGGTCACCCTATTGACCTGCCTATTCATGATTGCGGTAATTAGCCGCAGTACTCAACTATTCGCTACCAGCATTCTGCTCAAGTGGGCGGCATTAGGATTTTTAGTACAAGCGCTGGCGTATATTCCAATGCGCTACTTTGCCAACCTGCATTCCAGTAAATTACGCGTGGGGCGCACATCCGCCATCCTCGGTAGCGGCCCGAATGCCTATGATCTGGCCAAGCGCCTCAAAGCCTCCGGCCGAGTACCATTGCTCGGCATGATCTCATCGCAACCCAATGCTGACAGCATCGATCGTCGCTTTCCGGTACTCGGCGACGTCAGCAACCTTCGCCACGAAATTGAAAGAAATAAAATCAAACGTGTGTACATTGCCCTGAGCCTTAATGAAGTCCCCTCGATCGAAGCGCTTTACTTGTCTCTGCTCGGCCTTAGCGTTGACGTTGTATGGGTGCCCGACTTTGGCGGCATGCCTCTGCTTAACCGGTCGATCTCAGAAATTGAACAACTCCCAGCGATTTACCTGAATGAAACCCCCTTCAGCTCTTACCCGGCCGCCGTATTCAGCAAGGAGCTGATGGACCGCACCCTGGCGCTATTGGCCATTCTGGTCTTGAGCCCGATCTTTGTTGCCGCCGCCATCGCGGTAAAACGCTCCTCGCCCGGCCCGGTGCTGTTCCTGCAGCCTCGCCATGGCTGGAATGGTGAAGTGATCCATGTGATGAAATTTCGCTCCATGCGCATGCACGAGGACGACCACGTGGTTAAACAAGCTACCCGTGAGGACCCGCGGGTCACAACAGCGGGTCGCTTCTTACGCCGAACGTCCATCGACGAACTACCCCAGCTGTTCAACGTATTGCGCGGTGAGATGTCTCTGGTCGGCCCGCGCCCCCATGCGGTAACGCACAACGATTATTACAGCGACAAGATTCTCGCCTATATGGCGCGGCACCGCATCAAACCCGGTATCACCGGTTTGGCCCAGGTCAATGGTCACCGAGGTGAAACTGAAACCATCGAGAAAATGCAGCAGCGCGTGGAGCAAGATCTGGCCTACATCAACAACTGGTCGCTGTGGCTGGACATCAAGATTCTGCTGCGCACGCCCTTGGCCCTATTTTCAAGAAACGTGTACTGACTGTTGTACGCCTGGGACCGCCGCCCGGTGCGTCCCTGACATGATCTGTAAACCCTTTTACCTTCAAGAAAGGACTGGCACATGGATATCACTGTCATTGGAACTGGCTATGTGGGGTTAGTCACGGGGGCCTGTATTGCGGAAATGGGTAATACCGTTTACTGCATTGATACCGATCCAAAAAAAATCGACAACCTCAAGAAAGGCATCCTGCCGATCTATGAGCCCGAACTCGATACCCTGGTGACAGAAAACCATGCGGCGGATCGGTTACATTTCACCACCGAGCTGAAAGACAGCATAGATCGGTGCAACGTGTTCTTTATCGCCGTCGGCACGCCTCCCGGCGAGGACGGCTCGGCAGACCTGCAATATGTGGTCGATGTTGCTCGCCAGATTGGTGACCTGATTACGCTGCCTTCGGTGATCATCAACAAATCTACCGTACCGGTGGGCACGGCTGATCTGGTAAGAGCGACTATCAGTGAGCAACTCAGTCGCCGCGGTCTGGACCTGAGCTTTGACGTGATATCTAACCCCGAATTCCTCAAGGAGGGGTCAGCCGTCAACGACTTCATGCATCCGGATCGCATCATCGTTGGCACCGACAGCGAACACGCGCGTCAGGTGATGACTGAGCTCTATGCGCCGTTTATTCGCAATCGTCCGCGGATGATATTTATGGGCGTGCGCGACGCAGAAATGACCAAATACGCGGCCAACGCCATGCTCGCCACCAAGATTTCTTTTATGAACGAGATCGCTGGCCTCTGTGAGCGTCTGGACGTTGATATCGAACATGTTCGTCTGGGGATTGGCTCTGATCAGCGCATCGGCTATCACTTTATCTATGCCGGCTGCGGCTATGGCGGGTCCTGTTTCCCCAAGGATGTCAAAGCGCTGATTCGCATTGCCCATCAGAGCGATTACGAACCAAAGCTATTGCAAGCGGTAGAAGACCGCAACGCAGTGCAAAAGCATTCTCTGTATAACAAGCTGATGACCCACTTTGCCGGCGATCTGAGCGGCAAGACCTTTGCCATTTGGGGCCTGGCGTTCAAGCCCGGCACCGACGATATGCGCGAGGCCCCCAGCGTGGTGCTGATCAACAGCCTTATCCATGCTGGCGCCCGCGTGAGGGCGTACGACCCCGTTGCCGCCGAATCGGCCCGCAGAGAATTTCCCGACGACTGGTTCAGCGAGCAAAAGCTGACCATCGTCGAAGGTCAATACGAAGCAGCCATCGATGCCGATGCACTGGTGCTGGTCACTGAATGGAAACCCTTCCGACGCCCGGACTTCAAGGCTTTGAAGAAGCTGCTAAATTATCCACTGATCGTCGACGGCCGCAATCAGTACGACCCGGTACAGACCCAGCGCGAAGGCTTCACCTATTACGGCATAGGCCGCATGCCCACCCATGCCTGATACCAATGCACCTGCAAGCCTCAGCCCCCCTCAGCCTGATGCAGGCACCCGCCTGCATCGCAGCAGGATGAGTATGGGTTTAGGTGAGCTCACGCGCAGTAAGTTACTGCGCAATATTCTCACGGTGGTCTCCGGTACCGCTGGGGCACAGGTCGTCGCGATGGCATTCATGCCCATTATCACGCGCCTGTACGGTCCGGAAAACTACGGTGTGCTGGGCGTATTTCTAGGCTTGATCGCGATGACGGTACCCGTTGCCGCGCTAACCTATCCGGTGTCCATTGTGCTGCCACGGCGTGATGACGACGGACGCAACCTGGTCAAGCTATCGCTCATGATAGCGGTGGGCGTCGCTGCGTTTGCTGCCGTTCTACTGGTCTTGTTTGGCACGCCCTTCGTCGCGCTGATGGGCATGGATGCCATCAGCCCTTTTTTGATGATATTACCCCTGGCCATGTTTTGCGGCGCCTGTCTGGAAACCGCTCAGCAATGGCTAATACGCCAGCAACGTTTCAGGCTCACTGCCCGGGTCGCAATAGCGCATTCCCTGGTTCACAATATTGGTCGCAGTGGAGCCGGTCTTGTGCATGCCTCTGCGGCAGTACTGGTCATTACCACTACCCTCGGGCCGTTATTGCATGCGGGGATGTTGTTCTTCGCTATCCGCCGAAATCAAGAGATCGATCGCAAGCAGCCTGAGGATCAGCCGGCCGAAGTATCAAGCATCCTCGGCGTAGCTAGCCGCTACCGAGACTTTCCGATCTATCGGGCGCCCCAGGCTTTGATCAACGCGGTCTCGCAAAATTTGCCTACACTGGTGCTGGCGGCCTATTTCGGCGCCACAACGGCGGGCTTTTTCGCGATCTGCAAGCAAACGCTGAGCATGCCGACAAATCTTATCGGCAAGTCCGTGGCCGATGTCTACTACCCTAAGCTCGCGATATCCATTCAGCAGGAAAAACCGATCTCACGCATGCTGATCAAGGCGTTTATTAGCCTTGCCGCCGTAGGTCTGGTGCCTTTCGCAACGGTATTTTTCTTCGGCCCATGGCTATTCGCATTTGTATTTGGCAGTGAATGGGCCATGGCCGGCGAGCTCGCTCGCTGGCTGGCGTTATCCGAATACGCCATCTTCATCAGCCGGCCATGCACTGTCGCGGCGCCAGCGCTGCAACTACAACGGCGCTTTCTGGTAATCGAGCTGGTCAGTACCAGTTTGCGTGTAGGGGCGCTGTTCATCGGTGCACTCTGGTTGCAAGACGCTCGCGGCACGGTAATAGCCTTCGCCATCGCCAGCATTGTCATTTACATCAGCCTGATCTTTATTGTGCTGTTCGAGGCTCGCAAATGGTACCTCCGGCTCCAGTCAGAAACTGTTAAGTAACGACCTGGACGCGGTTTTTTCCAATAGGCATTGGGCTCATGAATTTATGAATCAGTCCTTACCCACCATCATTGTTATCGGCTATAACCGCCCCGACAGCCTGACGCGGCTGCTGGGCTCTCTACGTAGCGCTCAATATCCTCAGGGTAACGTGCGCCTGATTATCAGCCTGGACAATTCCGGGATGCTTGAACCCTTACAGGTCGCCAGTGCATTTGAATGGCCTCATGGTGATAAGCGCATCATTGCCCACCAGACCCGCTTGGGCCTGCGCAATCATGTGTTGAGCTGTGGCGATCTCAGCGAAGAGTACGGCGATATACTGGTGCTGGAAGACGATCTTTTTGTGTCGCCCTTTTTCTATCAGTTCACCTACGAGGCGCTAAGATTTTATGCTGAAGACGAGGCTATTGCTGGTATCAGCCTCTACAGTCAGCAATTCAATCAGACCGCTAATCTGCCCTTTATGCCAGTCGACAATGGCGATGCCGACGCCTATTTCATGCAGTTGGCCGCCTCCTGGGGTCAGGCGTGGTCGCGCCAGCAGTGGCAAGCCTTCAGGCAATGGCTGGAGGAGCACGGAACGGACATTTCCGCAGTGCCTGACATTCCGCCAGACATTCGTGGCTGGCCAGAGTCCTCCTGGCTGAAACTGCATAACGCCTACATCATCGCCCGGAACAAATTCTTCGTGTATCCGTACCGGTCGCTGAGCACCAACTTTGGTGACCCGGGGCAACACTTCAATATTGCCTCGTCACGTTTTCAGGTGCCGCTTCAGCAACTGAATATGACTTATCACTTTAAGCCCTTAGCGAGCAGTCTGGCGGTGTATGACGCATTCTGCGAAATATTGCCCAAGAGCATCAAACAGCAAAACCCGCTTCTCGCTGATTATGATTTCAGCGTGAACCTCTATGGCTGCAAGCAGCACGCCAACGGATTGCAGCTGGCGCGGACCAACGCCCGGGGGCTACACAACTTCAGTCTGTCGATGAAGCCGATGGAGTTGAGTGTCATGCATAACGTTCAAGGTGAAGGCATCGGCCTGATCCCGCCGCAAGTGGCCGGTGATTACGCCTCATCGGCTGAGGCTGAGTACGGTATGTATCGATTTTTTTACAAGTTTCCCTCTCCACGGATCATCTTCTCCGGCCTGGTTGAACGGCTCCAGTTAATGGTTAACCGCTCTGGGTCTCGCTGACCCGCTGATTGTTCGAATATCAATACCTTTACTTAGCGATACGGAGTGTAAAAAGCCAATGGAACGTAAAAAGGCACTTATTACAGGCATCACCGGGCAAGACGGTTCGTATTTGGCAGAATTGCTGCTGCAGAAAGGTTACGAGGTGCACGGTATCAAGCGCCGTGCGTCGTTGTTCAACACCCAGCGCGTCGATCACATCTACCAGGATCCGCACGTCGAGCATCAGAACTTCGTCCTGCATTATGGCGACCTGAGTGACTCCTCCAACCTGACTCGTATCATTCAGCAAGTGCAGCCTGATGAGGTGTATAACCTGGGCGCCCAATCGCATGTCGCGGTCAGCTTCGAGGCTCCAGAATACACCGCTGATGTAGACGCGATGGGCACCTTGCGCATCCTTGAAGCCATTCGCTTGCTCGGACTGGAAAAGAAAACCCGCTTTTACCAGGCCTCTACATCCGAGCTGTACGGTCTGGTGCAGGAAACCCCGCAGAAGGAAACGACGCCTTTCTATCCGCGCTCGCCCTACGCGGTTGCCAAGCTCTACGCGTACTGGATTACCGTCAATTATCGCGAGGCTTACGGCATGTATGCCTGTAACGGCATCCTGTTCAATCACGAATCACCCCGCCGCGGTGAAACCTTCGTTACCCGCAAGATTACCCGCGGCCTGGCCAATATCGCCCAGGGTTTGGAACATTGTCTGTACATGGGGAACATCGACTCGCTGCGTGATTGGGGCCACGCCAAAGATTATGTGCGCATGCAATGGATGATGCTGCAACAGGAGCAGCCAGAGGACTTCGTCATTGCCACCGGCGTGCAGTATTCGGTGCGCGAATTCATCAGTTGGTCGGCTGCGGAGCTGGGTATTACCTTGCGTTTTGAGGGCGCCGGGGTGGATGAAAAGGGCATTGTCTCCAGGGTGGAAGGCGAGCTCGCACCAGCAGTCAACGTTGGTGACGTGCTTATTCAGGTTGATCCCCGCTACTTTCGCCCGGCCGAGGTGGAAACCCTGCTGGGTGACCCCTCCAAAGCCAAGTCCAAGCTGGGATGGGTACCAGAGGTGACTGTTCAGGAAATGTGTGCCGAGATGGTCCGTGAAGATCTCAAGGTTGCTCGGCGTCACGCTTTGCTGAAAGAGCATGGCCACGATCTACCGTTGACGATGGAGAGCTGAGCATGACCGATGTACGCAATCAGCGTGTATTTGTCGCCGGCCATCGCGGGATGGTCGGTTCGGCGATTGTCAGACAGCTGGAAAACCTGGGCTATGAACAGATCATTACCCGGGACCGAGAGTCTCTGGATCTGCTAAACCAAGCTGAGGTGAATAGCTTTTTTGCCGAGCAGGCTATCGATCAGGTGTATCTGGCAGCTGCCAAGGTGGGTGGCATCCATGCCAACAACGTCTACCCGGCAGAGTTCATTTATCAGAACCTGATGATCCAAGCCAATATCATCCAGGCCGCGCATGCCCATGATGTGCAGAAACTCCTGTTTCTCGGCTCGTCCTGTATTTACCCAAAGCTGGCGAAGCAGCCGATGCGCGAGGATGCACTTCTGACCGGTACGCTAGAGCCGACCAACGAGCCCTATGCCGTGGCGAAGATCGCGGGCATCAAGCTTTGTGAAAGCTATAACCGTCAGTATGAACGTGACTACCGTAGCGTGATGCCGACGAACCTGTACGGCCCCGGCGATAACTATCATCCAGAAAACAGCCACGTAATACCTGCGCTATTGCGACGCTTCCACGAGGCGACACTTCGCGGTGAAAACGAGGTGGTTATTTGGGGTAGTGGCAAACCCATGCGCGAGTTTCTGCACGTGGATGATATGGCGGCAGCCAGCGTACATGTGATGACCCTGGAGGCTCTCGCCTATCAGGCACATACCCAGCCAATGCTATCGCATATTAATGTCGGCACCGGTCAAGACTGCAGCATCGCCGAGCTGGCGCAGATCATAGCCAAGGTTACGGGGTTTAACGGCAAGCTTGGCTTTGACGCCAGCAAGCCTGATGGTGCTCCGCGCAAATTGATGGATGTTTCGCGTCTCGCATCGCTGGGCTGGGTTGCCCGCGTCGGCCTGGAGGAAGGGTTGCAAGATGCCTACAGCTGGTTTGTGGAACACATGAACGAAGCCCGGAGCTAGGCATGTTCCTTGACGCAGACACCTTTAGAACGGTTGTAGCCAATACCCCGCTGGTATCAATTGATTTGGTCGTGAGCAATCGCCACAGCGATATTCTGCTTGGCGAGCGCCTCAACCGCCCCGCACAAGGCAGTTGGTTTGTACCAGGCGGGCGTATCTACAAGAATGAGAGTCTGGATCAAGCCTTTCGACGTATTACCACCAGCGAGTTAGGCCGAATGTTTGTGCGCGAGAGCGCCCGGCTTCTTGGCATTTACGAGCACTTTTATGAAGACAGCCTATTTGGCCAGGGCGGCAACGCGCCAAGCACGCACTATGTTGTGATTGCCTATCACGTCGTGCTCAGCTCCGAAGACCTTCTGACTCCTCCGCATGACCAGCACATTCATTACCGCTGGTGGTGCCCAGAAGACATGGCGGCGTCCACTCAGGTTCATTTGAACTCGAAAGCGTATCTGAACTGTCTCCCGTTGATCTGAACATTTTCACTAAACGGAACCATTGCCTTGTTCAAACAACTGCTTGCTTACAGGAACCTGCTTTTTATCCTGATTCTGCTGAACTCGGGTATTTTTTTCCTGACCGATAATAAGAAAGCCGGAATACCCTTCATGCGTGAACTGTACTTGTTCGGCATAATAATAGCGGCAGGCATGCTGCTACTGATGTGGAAACGCGTCTATCAGTCCAAGACCAGTCTGTGGATACTGTTTTTAGGTGGGGTAGTGCCGCTGTCATCAGCCATTCTGACCAATCTCAATTATGGTCAGCCGTTACTCTACGGCTTACTCGAAGAGCGCCGCAGCCTGCTTTATCTATCGTTCTTTCCGACACTGTACCTGCTGATCAAAACGGCTCCGACGCAAAAGCACCTGGAAACCTATTTTCTGTATTCCGCCGTACTATGCGGCATCGTCGGCTTTCTGTATTACTTTGGCATCATCCCGGAAAACACCGGCATCTCTTTCCATGTAGATGAAAAGGACTTCGTCGAAACGCTGAGACCAAACCGTTACATGATTGGCTCAGCCTATGTCTCTATTGCGGTGTTCATGCTGCTATACAGCATGCGTGATCGAGTTTCGATCACCCGGTTAGGATTGTTACTGTTCTTCGCTGCCTACCTCTGGCTCGTCATCCAAACACGTCAGACCATGGTCATATGGGCGCTGGCGGCACTGTGGATTTTCCGCAACCGCATTGGTTCGCTGCTAAAGCTAGGTTCGCTGGCGTCGGCCATCCTGGCCGCTTCCTTTTTCCTGGTGCCTGAGTTTTATGTAGAACAATACGAGCGATTCAATGCACTACTGTTTGACGCTACCAGTGGTCCAGGCGTGCGTGACAACACCGTGGCGGTCATCATGCAAGCGGTGCAGGATAATTACTACGTAGGCTTGGGCGCCCTGTCGCTGCAATGGAATGGTGGGTTTTCCGGCATGTACGGCCCACACTTCTATTTGTCTGACGTGGGCATCATTGGTGTGTATCACCGCTTTGGCTTCCTGACGCCTTTTGTCGCACTGATTTTCTACGGTGGATACCTGTGGATCATGCGTCAGTGCAAGCATAAGGGTCCACTGCTTCTCGCCTTTCAACTGACCTTCTGGTTCGGCATGCTCAATATGCTGCTATCCAACGCGCTCATGTACGGCGGCGCAACGCTGGGTATCGCCGCCGCCTGTTTTGTTTATTTCGCCAAGGCACGAAACCCTGCTTCCGAGCAGGGCCACAGCATCATAACGCCATCTAACAACTGGGCTATCCATGATCAACTTCAGCATCGTCACCATAACCTGGAATAACCTGGCAGGCCTGCAAAAGACCTACGAGAGTATCGCTCGCCAGAAGTATCGGCACTATCGCTGGATCGTCATTGACGGCGCCTCTACCGACGGCAGTGTGGAATGGCTTGCGCAGTTAAACGAACCGCGAGCCGAGATTACCTCGGAGGCTGACAAAGGCATTTATGACGCCATGAACAAAGGCTTGGTCCAAGCCACCGAGACACCCGGCTACACGCTGTTCATGAACAGCGGTGATCGATTTTATGACGATAGCTCGCTGCAGAAGGTAGTCCAGGCCGTCACTGGTGCTGCCGCTGATCCCAAGTACCTGTATGGGGATTATTTTCTGGAGAGCGCCGAAGGCAAACTGACCGCTGCCTATGGCAAGAGTATTGATAAAATCTCTTTGGGCATGCCCTCCTGTCACCAGGCGATGTATTTCGAAAATGCACATTTGCGACATATCCGCTTCCGCCAAAATTACCAGCTGTCGGCCGACTACTGCATGATTATCGAGTTTGTACGCGGGCTGGATGCGGCGACCCAAATTCTGCATATCCGCACGCCGTTATGCATCTTTGACATGACTGGAATATCCCAGCGTCGGCGCTTTGCTGCACTAAGAGAAGATGTGCATATTCGCATGCAGTACCTGAAGCTTGGAGCAACAAAAGCATACGGGCTTTACGGCCTGCACTTCTTGCATACGCACAGCAAAATTCTCAGAGCCGCTTTGGAAAAACGTCTTTCCTAACCTCTTGGCCCAGCAGGAACCAGCCATGTTTGCAGTTGATCGCGGAGATCGTCATGAAGGCTTTTAACGTGGATTTTTACACTGGCTCCAAGGAGGAACTGCTCAGCCAGATACTTCCAGCCTGCCAGCAAGCATTTAGCTACATCGTTACACCGAATGTGAATCATATCGTCCAACTGGAGCATGATCAGAAACTGACCAATGCTTACGGGATGGCCAGCCATCGTATCTGCGACAGTCGCGTACTGTTGCCCATACTCAAGCTCTTCGGCGTCAAACCGGTAGAAGCCATTCCTGGCAGCACCCTGACCGCTGACTTGATGGATATTGCCGCAGCGCGCCGCTGGACCATTACCGTCGTCGGTTGCGAAGTAGCAAATATGGAATTGCTGCGGGAAAAGTACCCGAGCATTACGTTTAACCATACCTATCCGCCCATGGGCTTTATCAAGGATGAGCCGGCCGTGCAGCGCTGCCTGGATTTTGTAACAACGCATCCGAGCCAGTTGATCGTCTTTGCCTTGGGTTGCCCCACCCAGGAAATTATCGCCTTCAGAGTTTTCGAGACCCGCCAGGCTGTGGGAGTGGGGCTATGTGTCGGAGGGTCCCTTAACTTTCTCGCCGGCAGCGTCAAGCGGGCGCCGCAATGGGTGCAAAACCTGAGCCTGGAATGGCTCCATCGCATCTGCGCCGAACCCCAACGCCTGTTGGGCCGCTACGCGCATGATGCACGACACTTTATTCCTATCCTCATAAAGCACCTCAGAACCTAGCCTGCAACCGGATCGTCTTCCAAGGAGCACACACATGATTCCGATTATTATGTCGGGCGGCACTGGGTCAAGGCTCTGGCCGTTGTCACGCCAACTGAACCCCAAACAGTTTCTGCCGCTGGCGGACGCCTCGATGTCCATGTTGCAGTCGACCATTACCCGTCTGAGCGGCCTGGACACAGACCTTCCCAGACTGATATGCAACGAAGAGCATCGCTTTCTGGCTGCCGAGCAGCTACGCCAATTGGGAATGGAAGGCTCGCCGATCCTACTGGAACCCGCAGGGCGCAATACCGCTCCCGCCATAGCATTGGCAGCGCTGCAGGCCTCGGAGGGAGACAACGATCCGGTATTATTGATCCTGGCGGCAGACCACCTAGTCGAAAACCAAGCGGCGTTTCACCACAGCGTAAACAGCGCCCTGCCCTACGCCGAAGCCGGCAAGCTGGTGAGCTTTGGTGTAGTGCCCACCCACCCGGAAACCGGATACGGATACGTGCAGAGAGGTTCGCCTGATGGCAATAACGGCGGTTATCAGGTCAAGAGTTTTGTCGAAAAACCAGATTACGAAACGGCCAAAAACTATATCGCCTCGGGTGATTTCTTCTGGAACAGCGGCATGTTTATGTTCCGTGCCAGCCGCTATATAGAAGAACTTGAGAAATTCCGCCCGGACATTCTCCATGCCTGTCGCAAGGCCATAGCGCGCCGCGAACACGACATGCATTTTATCCGCGTGGATCGCGATGCCTTCCTGGCATGCCCCTCTGACTCCATCGACTACGCGGTTATGGAGCGCACTGCCGACGCCATCATGGTACCGCTGGACGCCGGCTGGAGCGATATTGGATCCTGGTCGGCCCTGTGGGATGTCAGCCACAAGGACGAACGCGGGAATGTGCTCAAGGGTGACGTAATCAGCCATGATTCATGCAACAACTACGTGCACGCCGACCACCGACTGGTCGCAACCGTCGGGCTTGAAGACCTGGTGATTATCGAAACCAAGGATGCCGTGCTGGTGGCGCATCGCAACCACGCGCAAGAGGTCAAGCGTATTGTCGACCAGTTGAAACACGATGGCCGCTGCGAGCACCTCAATCATCGCGAAGTCTATCGACCCTGGGGGGTTTATGACTCCATCGATAACGGCCAGCGCTATCAGGTAAAGCGCATTACCGTAAAGCCGGGTGCGAAGTTGTCGGTACAGATGCACTACCACCGCGCAGAGCACTGGATTGTCGTGAGCGGCACTGCACGCGTCACAAACGGGGAGGAAACCTATATGGTGACCGAGAACCAGTCCACTTATATTCCGATTGGACATGTTCACTCGCTTGAAAATCCCGGCATCATCCCACTGGAATTGATTGAAGTTCAGTCAGGTTCCTATCTGGGTGAAGACGACATCGTGCGCTTTGCCGACAACTACGGCCGCGTCAAGGCTGACCAACCGAAGGCCACTGTCGCATAGTCGTTATATCGCGCGGCGTCTCACAGCCCCGTCTTTATCGAGCAGCAAGGAGAGTGCTCCCATGAACTATCGCAGCATCAGTGATCTATCCGCTCTAACCAGCAAATACGCCAGCAAGGTGCCTCAAAGTGTAGACCTGATCGTAGGCATCCCGCGCAGCGGCATGCTGGTAGCCAGTATCATTTCACTAAAGCTCAACCTGCCACTGACCGACCTCTACGCTTTTATTCGCAATGACGAACTCAAGCGGGGCACCACCCGGACGTATAAGTATCACGAACTAGCCAAACCTCAGGACGCAAAGCAAATACTGCTCGTCGACGACAGTATTGCCACCGGCAATTCGATGCGCGAAGCGGTAGCCAAGGTTAAAGAGGTTTATCCCGGCTCGGTGGTGACCATGGCTGCGTTTGCGCAACAACACAATGTCGATGCCATAGACCTGTATCTGGACATCGTCGAGAAGCCGCGAGTATTCGAGTGGAACATCATGCACCACCATTATATAACCCGTGCCTGTCTGGATATTGATGGTGTGCTCTGCGTCGACCCTACTGCCGATGAGAATGACGACGGCCAATGCTATCGAGCGTTTCTGGCAGGCGCCAAACCGCTCTTTCTGCCCTCGGTTCAGGTCGCACATCTGGTCACCAGCAGGCTGGAGAAGTACCGCCCGGAAACCGAAGCCTGGCTCAAACGGCACGGCGTCTCTTACGGCAAGCTGCATATGCTGAATTTACCCTCTGCAGAGGAGCGGCGACGCCTGAACATGCATCACACTTTCAAGGCACGCATCTACAAGGAGCAACTTCAGGCAGTACTGTTCATCGAAAGCGAAGAGTTGCAGGCAAGAGAAATCATGCGGCTGTCCAATAAGCCTGTGTATTGCACCGCCACCAACGAGATGTATGTACCGGGAGTTAACCTTTCAGCGCTGAAAGCCGTGACGCTGCGTAAAGGTCAGTCGCTGAAGAGAAAGATATTCGAGCACCTGCGCAAGATATTCTCTCGATTACCTGCCTAAGCACAAGGCCCTGGGAATGACTCTCAGCCGGGGCCGTATTGGGAGCAGTTACCCTGCCCCAGATATTTTTCCAGCACCGCCCACTGGGGCTTTTCTTCTCCCTTGCGCGGCTCCACTGACAGTTTGTAGGTGCCCCAGGAAGGCCCTGCTGCCCAATACGTCATCGGTATGCAATGCTCTTGCAGGTAGGCGAGCAGGTTATCCATCGCGCCCAGCCAGCGTTGATCATCTCCCGGAACGCCAAACTCTCCGATATGCCCCCGTTTTCCGTTTTTCTTCAACCAGCCGATAAAAGGCTCGACTCGTTTGACTCCGACCATAGGATCGAAATCACTTCCAGGCGCGGCCTTGTAACTGCCGCTGGCATCCTCATCTATGTAAACATGCGCAGAGAAAATGAGGTTATCCGCAGGGTCATCCAACGACAGCAGAGCATCAGCATAACGCGGCCAGCGCTCAGCGCTGGACCAGGATGTACCTTCGATCAGCAGCGGCCGCTTCATATCATGCTCGCGTATACCATCGATACCCGCCTGCGCGGCGGGCGGCCATTTGTCGTCGGCGCCGTAGGGTTCGTTCATGATGTCATAGGCGTATAGCGCCGGATGCTGCTGCCAGCGCTCGGCAATGCGTGACATCAAATCGCGGTAGGAAGACACCGGGGTTTCTTCAGTCCCGATCACGTTTCCCCGGTAACGTGCATAGTTATGCACGTCAATGATGATCTTGATGTCATTCTCTGCAGCCTGATCCAGCATCTTGTCCACCAAATCGCTGTAGACCGGATCCAGTTCCGCGTTCAAGCTAGCCTGCAAGCGCTCCCACTTCAGCGGGAAGCGCACCATCCTCACGCCTTTTTCACGCCATGCGGCAAAATAGCCTTTCGGCGGGAAAAAATAGTGTGTGCCATGCTTACCGGGGAGTTGGTTACCGGTAAACTCGGCCCCCGCCACATTCAGCCCCACCAGCTCGACTTGCTCACGCGCCTGTAATGTGGACCAACCCAGAGCGAGGAGGCAACCCAATCCGACTAATAAACGTCTTGCCCCTTTTGGCATGATCGTGTCTCCTTGATAATGAGCCATCACCGACAGACTGCCTATTCAGGCATTACATTCTGTTAGAGTAGCAGCCCTTTCCCGGTATAGTGCCACCCCATGCGTGACCGCCTGTCGCTCGAAGCCCAGCAACTGCCAATTTACTTATGCGCGGTCGCTCTAGGTCTGTTGATCGGCACTTTCGCACCTGAGGTCGCGCCGTATCTAACCCCCCTGTTGTGGCCGCTTTTAGGGCTGCTCCTGTACGCAACCTTTGTACAGGTACCCTTGTTGCGTTTGCGCCAGTCCCTAACTGACAAACCCTTTGTGTTCGCTCTGATGATCGGCAACTTCATCCTGCTCCCGCTGGCCGCCTGGATTCTGGTTCATTGGCTGCCCGAGAACCCTGCCTTGCGCCTGGGCGTACTTCTGGTGCTCTTGATGCCCTGCACCGACTGGTTTATCACCTTTACCCATCTGGGTGGCGGCAGCACCAGTAGCGCGATCTCTGTCACTCCACTTAATCTGCTGATGCAGATGCTCCTGGTGCCGCTGTATCTCTGGTTGATGCTACCGGATATCAGTCTACTGCTAGCCTGGGATGCAGCTCATATACTGGCCGCCGCGCTGGGCCTGCTCGGCGTACCTATGTTATTTGCGGCGCTCACACAGCGCTGGATGCAGGTGAAGCCCGCACGTGCGCGCGCTGGCGAAGCACTGGCCTGGCTGCCGGTACCTTTGCTGGCCATGGTTATGCTGCTAGTCTGCGCGGCAAACAGCCCTGTTCTGGCACAGACTGCACCCATACTGCTCAGCGTGTTACCGGTGTTCGTTGGTTTCCTGCTCATTGCCGGTTTGCTGGCGTGGGGGCTGGCGAAGCTGTTCAAACTGACAGTTTCCGCCGGCCGTACCCTGGCTTTCAGCTTCGGCACGCGCAATTCCTTTATCGTCCTACCACTCGTCCTGGCACTGCCGGCTGGCTGGGAGATCGCCGTTGTGGTGGTCATCCTCCAATCTCTGGTGGAATTAACCGGCATGCTGGTCTATCTATGGTGGGTACCGCGCAAATTGTTCCGTTAAACACCAGTCAACCTTGTAGTGCTTGCCCAGTCAGTTAAAACAACAGACTCTTGCCTGACCTAAAAAACCTACGGAGAACAGCAATGTCATCCATCCCACCACGGTTTCAAGTGTATCGATGCCGAGCAAATACAAAGCCTGCAGGCGAACTGTTTATCGAATCGCAGGGGGGATCATCGCGTTCGCCGTGGATAGCACCAAGACGCTCGGCCGCCAATTTGCACCTAGCCTTTCCCGGAATAAACCACGTGCGTCGCAAAGCCGGCACCTTTGCCCGGGTGCTGGTCGCGTTTGGCCCGTTGTGGGCTGACCGTTGAGCGAATACCCGCAATCACGGAAGCACTTGGTTACCAGGAAGCACACACATGGATATTGAGATTGTCGAAATACGCGATCACCTGAGTCGCTTCCCGCCGTTCGACGGCTTGCCTGAGGATGTTCTCAGCGAGGTGGCCCGCCAGGTTGAAATCAGTTATTTCAAGGCAGGTACCGACATCCTGCTGTTCAATCAGGACGTTCAGTTCCTGCATTACCTGCGCAGTGGCGCAGTGGATGTGTTCCGCCGCAATGGCGAGCTGTATAACCGCCTGACCGAGGGCGATATCTTTGGTCACTTCGGGCTGCTGCGCAATCACAAGGTGCGCTTTCCTGCACGCGCCATCGAAGACAGCTTGATCTATTTTATTCCGTCCAGCTTGTTTGACCGCCTGTGCGAGGATCATGAAACCTTCGCCGATTTCGTCGAGGCCGAGGGGCAGTCGCGCCTGAAAACTGCGGTGGACAGCCAAAGCAAGGCTGGCGAGCTGATGCAGATCAAAGTGCGTAAACTGATCAGCCGCCTGCCGATCATGGTGCCTGCGCATACGTCGGTCAGGGACGCCGCGAGCGTGATGACGGCAGAGAACGTCTCGTCGCTGGTCATCGTCGACAGCATGGCCGCAGTGGACGGTACCGGTACCCTGCCGGCGGCCGGAAACGGGGCCGGGATTATGGTCGGCATTGTTACCGATCGGGACTTTCGCACTCGGGTGGTGGCCGAGGGCCTTGCGGCTGACACACCGATCAGCCAAGTCATGTCACCCAATCCGATTACCGTGCAGGCCGAGGATTCGGTGTTCGACACCATGCTGTGCATGCTGCGCAACAATATCCATCACCTGCCGGTGATTCAGCGTAAAAGGCCCATCGGCCTGATCAACCTGACCGATATCATCCGTTTCGAATCCCAGAGCAGCCTGTACCTGGTCAGCAATATCTTCAACAAGCAGGACGTAGCTGGCCTGCAAGCATTGCTGCCGGATATTCGCGCCACCTTTGTGCGCATGGCCAATGACGAAGCCACTGCGCACATGATCGGCAGCACCATGGCCGGCATCGGCAGAGGCTTTAGCCAACGCCTGCTCGAGCTGGCTGAAGCCGAATTGGGCCCGCCGCCGGTTCCCTACTGCTACCTGGCGCTCGGGTCGATGGCGCGCAATGAGCAACTGATAGTGACCGACCAGGATAATGCCCTGATTCTCGATGACCGCTTCGACCCCAAACAACATGACGAGTATTTTTTCCAACTGGCGACCTTCGTCAGTGACGGACTGGCGGCCTGCGGTTATACCTACTGCAAAGGCGGCATCATGGCGACCAACCCGAAATGGCGCCAGCCGTTGAAGGTATGGAAACAATACTTTACCCAGTGGATAGAACGCCCCAACCCGGAAACCCTGCTCAACAGTTCAATATTCTTCGACCTGGATAGCGTTTATGGCGAAGCCGAACTGGCTGAAACCTTGAAGGACCTACTCGCCTCCAAAGCCAGCACCAGCGAACCCTTTCTCGCCAGCTTGGCCCGCAATGCTCTCAACCGTACACCGCCGCTAGGCTTTTTCCGTACCTTTGTGATGGAGCAGGATGGTGAGCACAAAAACATTATCAACCTCAAGGGCCGAGGCACTGCGCCACTGACGGATCTGATTCGCGTACACAGCCTGGCCTGCGGCTCCAAGGCACAGAACTCCTTCGAGCGATTGGATGCAGTGGCCCACACGCGTCTGATGCCACCCGAAGCCATTAGTCGCCTGCGCTATGCCTTGGAGTTTCTGTCGATGGTGCGTATCCGCCATCAGGCGCGGGATATTGAACAGGGCCGCGAACCCAATAACTACATTCAACCTGAAACCATCCCCGCTGCAGAACGGCATAACCTCAAGGAGGCCTTTCAGGTACTGAACAACGCACAAAAATTCCTGCGCTATCGCTACCCCTCGCTGCAGTCCATGCGCACCCTATGAAAAAGCCAGACCCTGCCCTTGCCAGCCCTGACTGGCAAAAAATCTTCAGTAATCTGGCAAACACGGCACAGGACCAGCGTCTGGTGCGCTTTTATCAGGCTGGCGCCGTGGCCGCAGACACGCCCCTGAGCGAAGTCGAGCTGATCGCCATGGATATCGAAACCACCGGCCTGGACCCGCACCGCGATGCGATCGTCAGCATCGGCTTGGCGCCTTTCAGCTTGCAACGTATTCGCTGTGCACAAGCCAGCTACCATGTAGTCAAACCGATTGCCGAGCTGACTAGTAAATCGGTCACCCTGCACCGCATTACCCACAGCGAGATCAGCGACGCTCCTGGTCTGGATCAGTTGTTGGGCACCTTGCTGGAAAGCCTGGCAGGCAAGGTAGTGGTAGTGCACTACCGCAATATCGAGCGTGGCTTTCTCAGTGAAGCCGTGCGCTATTTTATTGGCGAACAGCTGCACTTCCCGGTCATTGATACGATGGAGCTCGAAGCCCGGCTACACCGGGGCGCGAACCAACCGGGGTGGTTTGCCCGCTTGCGCGGCATCAAACCGACCTCCATCCGCCTGGCTGACAGCCGCCTGCGTTACGGGCTGCCGCACTATCAAGCGCATCATGCTCTGATAGACGCGCTGGCGACGGCTGAACTGCTGCAAGCGCAGGTGTTGACACACTACCAGCAGGACACGCCTATCAGCCGCCTGTGGAACTGATTCCCTGCTACTGGCAGCCTTCGAGCGGGCGGATCTTGCCGGGGTTAAGCAGCGAGTGCGGATCGTTGGCTGCCTTGCTGGCCAGAATAGCCGGACTCAGGGCGCCGCCATGCTTGCCATCCTCTAGCATGTAGGTATGGCTGTTGTTGATCTTGATGCCCAGCGACTCGTGCAGCGCCATCAACTCGGCCAGCCGCGTGTCGGTTGAGTAACGCACCAGCGGTAGGCCGGTGACCAGCACCTGCGAGTTGGCCAGACGGATAAACTCCAGATGGATCAGCACCTCATCGGCCACCTGCGCCTTCAGCTCGGCGAGTTGTTCCAGGACGCGGTCGCTATCGTAGTTGGTTTGCAGATTTGTGAAGCCCTTGTCGTGCTTGAGTGCCTGTAGCGTGGAATGGTTCCAGCAATGCTCCATCAGCGTCAGCCCTGACGCTTTGGCTTCGGCGAAGGTCTGCGTCCACAACTGTTTGCCACCGTACTCAGCACGCAGTTGCACCAGCGACTGGCGGTTGTGCGGTGCAACCAGCGCCATCACCAGAAAGTGACCGTCCAGCAGCGAAAAAGGAATGTCCCGGAAGTAGGAAGCCGCCCGGCTGTCATAGAGAGACAGCTCGCGCTTCTCGATCCCGGTCGAATCCAGCATTGCGCGGCAGAATCCGTAGGCTGCTTCAATGTTGTCAAAATCGAACAGGTACTCATCCCAGTTACGCGCCGGCGCCAGTGCCAGTTCCAGGTCAAGCAGAATTCCGTTGGTGCCATAGGTATGATGATAGACGAGCAGGTCTTCGCCGCTCAGCTCCAGAACCTGCGGCCTATCTTCGATGGTCAGAATGCGAATGCACTGCACGGTACCGGGTGCCGAGATCGGCCCATAGTTGATCGACCCTATACCACCAAAGCCGCCGGCAAACAGACCGCCGATGCTGGCTGCGCGGTAAGTGGATGGCATGCAGCGCAGCTCCCAGCAGCGCTCGCGGACGCGCTCCTCAAGCTCGCCAATCTTCATGCCCGCCTGCACCCGCACCAAGCCCTCGCAGAGCCACTCGAGCGCAGTACAGGAGGTCATATCGATCACCACGCCACCAGCCAGGGGGACCGCCTGGCCGTAATTACCCGTACCGCCACCACGCACTGTCATCGGAATGGCCAAGCTGACGCAAGCGCTGACGAGGGCTGTCAGCTCAGCCTCATCCCGAGGGCGGACCACCAGGTCGGCCTGCTTGTCCATCAGTTGCGGTACCAGCAGCGGGCTGAACCAGTAGAAATCTCTGGACAGACGTTTGATGTGCACCCGCGAGGTGATCCATTCAAGCTTGGGCAGTTGCGCCTGCAGCGCATTAAGTACTTCAATTGAGATCATTGTTAATTACCCTGTTGAAACAGAAATGAACTCGGTTTATGCCTCACTCTCGTGCCAGCGACCGATCATCAGGCGCGACAGCGCCGACATGCAGAGAAACAGCGCGACGCCAGTCAGCGAGATCAGCGCCAGCGCGGCAAACATGCGTGGAATGTTGAGCTGGTAACCCGACTGCAGAATCTGGTAGGCCAGACCAGTGTCGGCACCACCGGTACCGGCGACAAACTCTGCCACCACTGCGCCGATCAGTGCCAGGCCGCTGGCGATACGCAATGCCGCAAAGAAGTAGGGCAGCGCCGAGGGCACGCGCAGGCGCCAGAGTGTCTTACCGCGACCGGCCCGACGTAGCTTGAAATACGCCAGCAGGTTTGGCGAAACGCTACGCAAGCCTAGCGTGGTATTGGAGATGATCGGAAACAGCGCTACCAGCGACGAGCAGACCACCAGAGCCAGCGTGGTGTTCTCGATCCAGATGATGATCAGCGGTGCAATTGCCACTACCGGCGTCACCTGCAGGAGTACCGCGTAAGGGAAAAAAGCGGTTTCGATCGCGCGGCTCTGCACAAACACGAAGGCAATCAGAACACCGACCACAATGGCCAGCAGGAAAGACAACAGGGTCACCTTGAGCGTGTTCAGCAACGCCGAGCTGAGCAACTCCCAATCGCTGACCAGTGCTCTGCCCACAGCCAGCGGGGACGGAAACAGATACTCGGGAATTTCGCTAACGGTCACAAGGCAATGCCACAACAGCAGCAACAGCAGGGCAATCAGCGCGGGAATAAAACAGCGGCGAAAACGCTCGCTACGCCATAGCGGAAACAGCTCGTTCACGTGGCATCCTCCGTACCGGCAGCGGCCAATAAATAGTCGTGCAGTTGCATAGCATAGGCGCCGAAACGGGCACTCATGCGGAATTCGGGACCACGCGGAAAGGGCTCGTCAATGCGGATTTCTGCCACCACACGCCCAGGGCGTGCAGCCATGACAACCACCCGCTCGGAGAGAAAGACCGCCTCGTGGATCGAGTGGGTTACAAAGATCACACTCAGGCCACTGCTCTGCCAGAGGTCAAGCAGATCACTGTCCAGCTTGAAGCGGGTGATCTCGTCCAGAGCACCGAACGGCTCGTCCATCAGCAGTAGGTCTGGCCTGATCACCAGACCACGGGCAATGGATACGCGCATCTGCATGCCGCCGGACAGTTGGCTGGGCAGAGCATCGGCAAAGCGCGACAAGCCAACCAACTCCAGCACCTGATCCACCCGCGCTGCGACCTCGCTGCGCGGCACCTTTTCCGGCTCCAGTTCCAACGCCAGACTGATGTTTCTGCGCACGCTGTGCCAAGGCATCAGCGCGGCCTCCTGAAACACGAAGGAGAGCGAGCGGCCACTCTCATGCAGGCGTGCACCGGGTCTGTTCCACAGCAACAGGCGCCCGTCCGAGGGCTCTGTCAGCCCGGCAACCATTTTCAGCAGGGTGCTCTTGCCGCACCCCGAGGGTCCTAGCAGCGTAACGAACTCACCTTCGCGAATGCTCAGGTTCACCGGCATCAGCGCCCGGGTGCCATTCGGATAGACCTTATCGCACGAGAGCAGCTGAACCGCAGACGCCTGGCCACTCGGCGCCTCGCAACGCGCCGGGCTCAGTCGGGTATGTGCATTCATGGCAGCACCGGATTCCGGGTCACGAAGCGGGTTGTATAGACCTCCTGCAGTGAGATCTTGTCAGCATCCACCAGGTTGTTCTCCACCACCATATTCCAGGTTGCCTGCATACGCGCGTCGGTAATCACGCTGATGCCCTGCTCTGCAGCGTCGCCACCGGTGACCATGCCGCTGCTACGCAGCTGTTCAACAGCAAAGCTGAGCTGGTCAGCACTCATGCTGGGATTCTCTTTCTGGATGATCGTGTTACCGGCAGCGGGATCGGTGAGATAATTCTTCCAGCCCTGTCTGGAGGCGTCGATGAACGCCTGCACCTGATCAGGCTGCTCGGCGATCAGCTCGTCACTGCAGGCAACAGCGTTGCCGTAGGGTGGGTAGCCCTCCTGACCGAGCGAGAACACCTTGTAGTCCGCCCCGGCATTCATCAGCGCAAACGGCTCGGAGCTCATATAGCCCTGCTGAGCCAGAGATTTATCCGCCATGAACGGCTGAATATTGAAGGTGTAGGGCCGGCTCATCGCATCAGTGAAGCCGTAACGGCTCTTCGCCCAGGGCCACCAGGATGAGTGGGCGCTGGAGGAGATCAGCACCGAGCGCCCCTTCAAATCAGCCAGCGACTCGATATCCCCGTGGGTGATTATCACCGTCGGGTCATACTGAAAGCTGCTGGCGACCATGGTCAGCGGGATCCCCTGCTGGCGCGCCATCATGGTACCAATGTCGTCACGGATGATGCACTGCGCCTGCCCAGCGGCAAGCAGCTGTGCCGAATTTACTTGTGGGCCACCCATTCGGATAGTGACATCCAGCCCTTTTTCGGCATACAGCCCTTCGGCTAGCGCTTGATAAAAGCCGCCGTGCTCAGCCTGGGCATACCAGTTGGTAATGAAAGTGATCGGCGTGGCCGCCTGTACGTTGGCGCCACCGGCCGCCGCAAGCAGCGCCAGCAGTTGCGCTGTGTGTTTTATCCAAGTGCGCTTGTATCCTGTTGCATGCATGACTCATCTCCGGTCTTTTTGACTGTTTGAAAGATTTCGCTTTTCAGTTGCGTGATTCGATGTGGCCGTTGAACTGGCTGCGCCCCCAAGACATCACCTCGCGTTCAATCCAGCGCGCTTGATGCACCTCGGTAATCGCCTGAGCCCACTGATTGCTCAGTTGTTCCAGCAACTGAGCGCCCTGCTCGGGGGTCGCGCCGGTGGGGTCTCCGACCACGCCCGTCGGACCGAAATCGCGGGCGGTCCAGGCGGCCGCCGGACGCGTGCTGGACAGCGTCGGGCAAGGAAAAGGCGGTGGGTAGTGTGCCTCGGCGCGTTCCATATGCAGGGTTTCCGGCGCCAGCTGCATCAGAATGGCGGTCTCACCATGGCCGGCGTGCATCCCCATCTGACGTTCCTGTTCGGACATAAAGCTGGTATCCACCTGCACACTCCAGGCAGAACGCGCGATGATCATGAAGTCACCGTGGCGCAGACGCAGCTCGCGTGCCGCCATCTCCAACGGCTGCGGCTGCCCGCCATGGGCGTTGACCATGATCAGTTTGCGAAAACCCGACCGGTACACCGACTCGCCGATCTCCTGGATGGTGTGCAGCAGAATCTCGCCGGTCAGCGTCACGGTGCCGGGAAAGTGCAGGTGCTCGTCGGACTTGCCGTAGGTGATCGGCGGGAGCGCGAAGGCTGGCACAACGGCCGGCAGCTTCTCCAGCGCTTTGCCAACCACGCCGGCGGCGATGATCGCGTCCGTTGCGCAGGGCATATGCGGCCCGTGCTGTTCGATCGCACCAACCGGTAGCACGATCACGGTGTTAGCCTTGTCCTCAAGAGCGTCAATATCGGTCCAGCTCAGGTAGGGCAGGAAGCGCTGTGGCGGGGTATAACCATGTAACATCATTACTCCTTGATGCCGCGCTGCGGCAGGTATGCGGTGGCTTCCACTTCAATAAGGATGTTGTCGCTGGGTAGCATGGCGCTGACCTCCACGACGGTTGAGATAGGCGGATCATCGGCAAAGAACCGCCGCCGCACCATGCTGTAACTGGGGAAGTGGTCCAGGCTGCGGAAGTACTGCACCAGCTTGAACACATCGCTCATCTGGCCCCCTTCGCGTTCAATGATCTGGCGGATGACATCTAACACATACCAGCTCTGAGCCAGAATTGGCCCCTGCTTGATATCGCTGGAGAACTCGCCAGTTCGACCGAGGCTGTCCGCCACCTCGGTAGGAATATCCTCAAAGCCGCGAACAATCAGGCTCCGTGCAGGATCCACGGCGATTACGCCAGACAGAAAAATGAACTCACCCACCCGCTTGCTGGCGGCATAGCGGGCCAGCGGGGCGCCATTGGTTGCATTGGTCATCAGTTACTCCATGGGTCATTGATCGTTTGTATGCCTATCCGAGGACGCTTTGCAGGAGCCACGCTCAGAGCGCCAGCGTCAAACGAGGAGACCGGCAACCACCGCAGCAGACCGCCATGTACTGGCACCGGTCCTCCTCATCCAGGCACTGATCACCATGCACCGGCTCACCGTCGCGCCAGGGCACCACGCAGCTGCCACAGATGCCCTGTTCGCAGGCGGTGTCAACCTGCACGCCTGCCTGCCTGAGCGCGGCAATGATGGAACTGCCGGCCGATACTTCGAGCATAAGATCGCTTTCGCTCAGGTACAGCTGAAAGCCGGACTCCACCCGTACCTCACTGCCGGAAAACGCCTCTTCGTGCCATTGCACCGCTGGCAACAGCGCACATTGATCGCGCACGCGCGCCATCAGCCCCTCAGGGCCGCAGCAGTAAACATGTGTGCTTGCAGGCAACGCTGCCAACCGCGTCGGAAGATCCAACTGCTCGCGTGGTGACTGGACCACATCAACCGGCCATCCGCTGGTATTGAGCTGCGCGGCAAAGGGCCAGGCCCCACGGCTGGAGGCGGCCACAACAAATGTAAATGGCTGCTGGCGAGCACTGAGTTCATACGCCATGGCAATCAGCGGCGTCAGTCCGACGCCGCCGCCCACCAGCAGGTGGTGGGCGGCATCGCTGGCAAGAGCGAATAGATTGCTGGGGGTGCTGACGGCAAGTTCTACGCCGGGCTGCGCCATCTGGTGCAGTATCTGCGAGCCACCCCGCCCATCGAGCTCCAGCTTCACAGCCACCTCGTAATGGCCGCGCTGCGCCGGGTCGCTGCACAGGGAATAGGCACGCCGGTACTGTTCGTTGATCTGGATCTGAACATGCGCACCGGCACGGAATGCGGGCAGCATGGTGCCATCGGGTCGCTGCAAGCGGAGCCGCATGACATCGGGCGTCAACATGTCGCGCGAGGTGATGCACAAGGGGTAGAATTCAGTAGAAAACATAATCAGACCAAATAGATTGTACACTTGGTCAAACTAAATGCATAACGCATGCCACCCGACACCGCCGGGCGTGCATATAACGTGGAGAAAGTATTTTTAAACGCGTTAGTCGGAGCTCAGACCAGCCCCCAGCAGAACGAACCTGATCAGTTCCTGTTCGATATTACTACGCACCGTCGACTCAGTCAGCGATGCCTCCAGCAGCAGCTCCGCCTGCAGCCTGTAATCAGAGTAGTACTGGGTCAGAGCCCATATGTGCATGATCAGAAGGCGGCCGTCCAACGGACGCAGCTCGCCCCGTTGAACCCAGCTATCGATCTTGGAAACCTTGGCATGGGTGGCCTCCATCGCTCCGGGCCAGTAGGCCTCCAAGCGCGCGCCGCCACTGAGGATCTCCATGGTGAAAATGCGTGAAAGCTCGGGATTCTCCAGCGCATAGTCCAACTTCAGGCGCACAAACTCACCCAGCGCCTCACGCGGTAGCAGTTCGGGCGATGCATCAAAGGTGAAGAAGCCGCGCCAGCTGTCGAGCACCTTGCCTAACACCTGCGAGTAAAGCGCCTCCTTGTCCTCAATGTAGTAGTGCAGTTGCGACTTTTTGAGCTGTGCTCGCTCAGCAATCGCCTGCGTAGAAGCGCCCTGAAAACCGTGCTGGCTGAATTCGACAACAGCCGCATCCAGAATCTTGCGCATTATTTCCTGACGGCTCTGTTTGGAGCGCTCGGTTCGCATGTCTACTTTTGCCACTTTTGCACCATTTCAGTGAATTACAGACTCCATTCGCACCATGGCGAGGCGAAACATCATTCGCAGAGGAATCAGGCTGGCGATATCCTACCGTGCCTGAGCACAGAGCATAACCGGAAACGAAAAAGGGCCGCACACCTAAGGCATGCAGCCCTTTTCTCAGTTAGCCCGATTCAGCGTGGCTCGCTCATCAACCCCTTGACGATGGAGACACACCCGACTAGCAGTACCAGAGTGAAAGGTAAGCCGGTGGACACCGCCATGGCCTGCAACGCCACCAGACCGCCCCCGAGCAGCAGTGCAATCGCAATTACGCCCTCGATAATCACCCAGAACACGCGCTGAGGCACCGGCGCATTGACCTTGCCGCCTGCGGTGATGGTATCGATCACCAGGGAGCCGGAATCTGATGAAGTGATGAAGAAAACAATCACCAGGATAATCCCGATAAACGAGGTTATCTCCGCCAACGGCAGTTCACCGAGCATTGCAAAGAGCTGTAGCTCAAGCGCCGCGTCCTGCACGCCGGTAAATCCGTCGTTAACGAACTGACCGATGCCCGTGCCGCCAAAGGCCGTCATCCACAACACTGACACCAGCGAAGGCACCAGCAACACCGCAATCAGAAACTCGCGCACGGTACGGCCACGGCTGACCCGGGCGATAAACATACCGACAAAAGGCGACCAACTGATCCACCAGGCCCAGTAGAACGCCGTCCAGCCCTGGCTAAAGTTGGCATCTTCACGACCGATCGGGTTGGACAGTGCCGGCAGATGTTGGAGGTAAGAACCCAGGTTGGTAAAGAACCCGGTGAGGATCGCCAGCGTCGGGCCAACAATAATAACAAAGCCCAACAACAGGATCGCCAGCACCATGTTCAATTGCGACAGGCGCTTCACGCCCTTGTCCAGGCCCGCCAGCACAGACATCAGGGCAATGGCCGTAATGCCGATAATCAGCAGCACCTTGGACATATCCGTGGCAGCAATACCGAACAGGTGATCTATCCCGCCGGCGGCTTGCTCCGCGCCAATACCCAGCGAGGTGGCCAAACCAAACAGCGTGGCAAACACCGCAAGAATATCGATCACGTGACCAGGCCAGCCCCAGACCCGCTCACCCAGAATCGGATAAAAGATAGAGCGGATGCTCAGCGGTAGCCCTTTATTGAATGAAAACAGCGCCAGCGCCAACGCGACAATCGCGTAAATCGCCCAAGGATGCAGACCCCAATGGAAGATCGTTGCGGCCATGCCCAAGCTGGCAGCCGCCTGTGCATCGCCCGCCGCGCCAGCTAAAGGCGCCCAATCGGTACGCAGGCCGTCTTCGCCAATAGCTACACCGCCCATGGATGCCGAGAAATGCGACATGGGTTCGGATACGCCATAGAACATCAGGCCGATGCCCATACCGGCGGCAAACAGCATGCTGAACCAGCCCATATAGGAGTGATCCGGCTTGGCGTCCATACCGCCCAGGCGCACCTTGCCTAGCGGCGAGACGATCAGGACCAGACAGAGAACGACGAATACGTTAGCGGCAGCAAGAAAAAACCAGGCCAGATTGCCGGTCAGCCAGTCACGGATCGCATTGAAGATGGGCGCAACTTCATTCTGCAGTGCCAGCGTGATGATCACGAAAGCGATAATGGTCAGGGCTGAAATGCTGAAGACTTTGCCGTGAATATCCAGCGCAAAGGAAAACTGCCCTTTGATATTATCCTGGCCAATGACGTAATCGGTATCAATCAGAGTGGACTCGCCCGAGGGCGCTGGAATGGCGTCCACGGCGGGTTTTTCCGGCTCTATACCGGTATTTGAAGAGGGATCTTTAGCCATCGAAGGTCTTGCTCCTGAGTGAAGGAGGCCGATTACACAAGCACCAACACAGGACAAGATTACGGTTTCTTGGCCAGCCTGGTGTGCTACTCAACCATGCTTGACGGAGAACCGGCAAAGACTACCGATCAACAGCCATTCGGCGATATTCGTCACCAATAAGCTGCCATGATAGCGATTTCTGGAACATTATGGAAACGCCTCTGTCCCACCACGTCTTGCCGCTAGCTGGCCGATTGCAGAATGGCCAGCGCTTGCCGGGCTGAGTAGCCATAACTTTGCATCAGTGCCTTGAGCTCATCATTAAACGCCAGCTCGCGTTGCAAGCCAGTATCCTGCTTCATATTTTCCAGTTGGGCCAATTGCTGCGCAAGCATGCGCTCTGCGGCCCGAAACTCAGCTAGATTGGTCATAAACTACCTTCAAGATATTAAGAAATGCCTATGCTGATTCTACATCATAGTCTCAGGCATTAGACGTGTCCTTGCGCAAAGGTTAGCCTGTTAAACATGCTAAAACCTCTCTCTAGGACCGCCCTCAACCGACTGACCCGCTGGCTGAGCATCAGTTGCTTGGCTTTTCTTACCGGTTGCAGCGGCAGCGATCCGGCCACGCCCACCTTGACCAGCCAACCGATGGAAGCGCGGCAGGCCGATCAGATAATGATTGCTGCCGCTCATCCATTGGCAGTCGAGGCCGGGCTTGAAGTATTGCGCGAAGGCGGTCATGCCGTGGATGCCGCCATTGCGGTGCAGATGGTCCTGGGGTTTATTGAGTCTCCAGAGACGGGCCTGGGCGGCGGTGGCTTTTTGTTATTGCATCAGGCCGATTACCACCATCCGGTTATCTACGACGGGCGCGAGACTGCACCTGCTGCGGCGCAAGCCGACCGTTTTCAATGGATGGGCATGCAGCTTCCGCTGGCCGCGGCTATTCCCAGTGGCGCCTCAATTGGCGTACCCGGATTGGTCTCCATGCTCGCCATGGCCCATAAGGAGCATGGCCGGTTACCCTGGGCCCGATTACTCGCGCCCGCCATCAAGCTGGCCGATGAAGGCCTGCCGATGCCCCTGCGCCTGCAAAAACAGATCGCGTCCGATGCCTCCTTGCGACTATTCAGTGACACGCGCAGCTACTATCGCCAGCAAGCTGGCGCAGAGCGGCCAAGACTGCAAAACCCGGCATTGGCCGCGACCCTGCGCCAGTTAGCCGAGCAGGGCCCGCAGGCGTTCTACCAGGGTCCCATCGCCGAGAAGCTGATAGAGCGGGTAACCAAGGCTCGCTGGGGCGGGAGTGACATGACCATCACCGACCTGAACAGTTACACCGCGTTAAAGCGCGACGCCGTATGCGCCCCTTACCGGGAGTGGACCCTGTGCGGCGCCCCGCCACCATCGTCCGGCGGCATCACGGTATTGCAGATCATGGGCATACTTGAACATTTTGACCTGGGCTCGCTGAAACCCGGCAGCCCGGAAGCACTGCACTTGGTGAGCGAGGCCAGCCGCCTGGCCTTTGCTGATCGCAACAGCTACATCGGCGATCCAGATTTTGTCGAGGTGCCAACCCATGCGCTGCTGGACCGCGACTACCTGCAACAGCGCGCCCTGCTGATCAATCCGCAACAGGCACTGGCCAACATCCACCCCGGCGAGCCTGGCAAGCGCGTGGAAATGCGCGAGTTCGAGCTGGCCCCCGATGCGCAGGAGCGCGGAACTTCGCACTTCAGCATCGTCGACGCCCAAGGCAACCTGCTAGCCTTAACCAGCTCGAACGAAGCGCCCTTCGGCAGCCGTATGCTGAGCCAAGGGTTTGTGTTGAATAACCAACTGACCGACTTTAGCTTTGATCCCCAACTAGGACAAAAGCCCCATCCCAATGCGGTCGCCGGTGGCAAGCGGCCGCGCAGTTCGATGGCACCCATAGTCGTTCTCGATGCCAATGGCGAGCCGCGCCTGGTGATAGGATCACGTGGCGGTAGCCGGATCATCGGTTACCTAGTCAAAGCGCTCATCGGCGTACTCGATTGGGAGCTGGATGTGCAGGATGCTATCGCGCTGCCAAACCACCTAGACCGTGGACTCGGTCTTGAAATAGAAGCAGGCACTGTGCTGGAACAACAGCAATCGGCGCTTACCCGCTTGGGCCACAAGGTTCAGGTAGTGCCGATGACCAGCGGCCTGCATGGCATAGAGCGCGTCGATGGCCGATGGCGCGGCGCGGCAGACCCGCGACTGGATGGCGTAGCATTGGGTGAATAAACCAGCCCCCGCTAGTCCCTGTAAGCTTTCATCTATTTTCGCACCCGAATGGCGGGCGTCTTTTCCCAGGAGTGAGGCATGACCCACAACGCTTTTCCAATGCCTCCCCGGCAGCACACGTCAACCGGTGCGCTTCGCCGAGTAGGGGTAGAGCTGGAAATGAATGGCCTGACGCTAGACAGCCTGGCTCAGGTGTCGGCACAATTTCTTGGCTGCGAGATTGAGTTGACCAGTCGTTACGAGCGCACCCTGCGCGGTGATGCGGCGGGACCCTGGATCGTTGAACTGGATTTTCGGCTACTAAAACGGCTCGGCCGCGAACAGCGCAGCAAGGACGACTTGGGCGACGATCTGAAAACCTCTGCCGAAGAAATGCTCAAATGGCTGACCGACAGCCTGGTGCCCCACGAACTGGTCAGCCCGCCGCTACCGCTAGACCGATTGCACGAGGTGGATGGGCTGATAGAACGCCTGCGCCAAGCTGGCGCCAAAGGCACCGGAGACCGCGTCACCAGCGCCTTCGGCATGCAGTTTAATCCCGAGGTACCAGATACCGAAGCCGACACTATCAGCGCCTACCTAAAGGCGTTTATGTGTCTCTATGAGTGGCTGCTGAAGCGGGCCAATATCAACCTGACCCGACGCCTGACCAGCTATGTGGATCCCTTCCCGAGCGTTTACGTGCGGCAAATGATCAACCTCGCCTATTGGCCAACCTTGCCGCAACTGATCAACGATTATCTGCGCGACAACCCGACGCGCAACCGCGCATTGGACATGTTGCCGCTGTTCAAACACCTCGACGAGGCCCGCGTGCTGGCTGTGACAGGCGACGAGCTGATCAAATCCAGGCCCACTTTTCACTACCGCCTGCCTGACTGCCTGATCGATCAGCCCGGCTGGGGTCTGCACCTGGCCTGGGCGGACTGGCTCGAAGTAGAACGCTTGGCGTGCGACCGCCCACGCCTGGACGGCTGCTGTGAAGCCTACCGGCAACACCTGGACAGTGGCCTGAGCCGCCTGCTGACCGACTGGGCCGACCAGGTCGACAACAACTGGCTGGATGCCGCTGGATGAAAAGGATTACCGTCGCTGTCACCGGGCCGCGGCGCGGCGCCTTTGGGCCGCGCTTTCTGGTCGCCTGCGCGCTGCGCTGGTACGGCGCCCGAGCCCTGCAGATAAGGCCAGGGGATGATCTTGAAACGCTGAACTATGATGCCGTGGTGGTGACTGGTGGGCATGATATAGACCCAGTCATTTACGCTGCAGAGCCTGAGGTACATCCCCGGTATGATGCCGAGCGCGACGTCTTGGAAATGGCGGTGATCGATGATGCACTGGCGCGCAACCTGCCTTTGTTGGGCATTTGCCGGGGAGCCCAACTACTTAACGCTCGGCGCGGCGGCAACCTGTTACAGGAGCTGAAATCACACCGCAAGATGACCTCCAACCGCTGGACCATTCTGCCGTTGAAAACGCTTAACGTGCAGCCCAATAGCCGGCTCTGGCGGCTGTTGATGGCCGACAACTGTCGTATCAACAGCTTGCACAATCAGGCCATCGACCGGGTTGGTGAGGGTCTGATCGTCAGCGGCCGCGACCTGGATGGCATAGTGCAGGCGGTGGAGGATCCCGATAAAGCCTTTCTGCTTGGCGTGCAGTGGCACCCAGAGTTCCTGCTGCTGTTTCGCCGCCAGCGCCTGCTATTCCAGGCGCTTATTCAGGCTGTGGGGCGCTCGACCAACTGATCATATGGCCAGGCCACTGATCCGCCGCACCGGCGTCTGCACGGCCTGCTCGAACACACCGTCACGGGCTTCTACCAGGCTGAAATGCTGGCTGGCCCGGGTAATCGCGGTATATACCAGTTCTTTGGTCAGCACCGGGCTGCGCGCATCCGGTAGCACCAAGGCAGCATGCGTAAATTCCGATCCCTGGGATTTGTGCACGGTCATGGCGAACACCGATTCCACCTCGCTCAGCCGGCTGGGCAGGACAAAACGCACGCCGCCCTTGCCGTCGTTGCGGGCAAAAGCTACCCGTAACGCCTCGCGCTCGGCAGCACCGGGGTGCAGGGGCTTTTCGCGCACCCGCAGGGCAATACCGATATCGCCATTCATCAGTCCCAGGCTGTAATCATTGCGGGTGACCAACACCGGGCGACCCTCATACCAGCCTTGATCGGCACTTAACCAGCCTCGGCGATGCAACAGATTGGCCACTCGCAGATTCAGCGCGTCGACCCCCCAGGCGCCCTTGCGCACCGCACATAACAGCTGGAAGCGATCAAATGCCCCTAGCACCTGTTGTGCCCAGCGCTCCCAGGCCGGATCCTCGGCCGGCACCTGCGGTTCAGGCCGATGCGCCTGCAGGCTATGCAAATACAGTGCATAGCCCGGCAGCGCCGACGCGTCGCCCAACACCAGCCGCTCAAAAGCCTCGTCGGTTACCGCGCTGACCCGCAGCCGATGAATATCAGCAAAGCCGCCCGTCTGCAAAAGCTGACGGGCGCCAGCAGCATCGCCACCGTTGACCGCCCTGGCCAACTGACCAATACCGCTGACGGCGCCAAAGCGATGGGAGTAGCGCAGCATCGCCGTCTGCTGTTCCAATAGGTGAAGCGTCCCATCACCGATCTGCAGGCCCGCAGCGGTCAATGACTGGCCGCTGTTGTGCTCCAGCCACTCACGTGTGGCCGGGCTATAAAGCCCCTGCTCGGCATGCCGGCACAGGTCACCGAGCACCGCCCCCGCCTCGACAGACGCCAGTTGATCCTTATCGCCGAGCAGAATCAGTCGTGCGCCGGGTGGCAGCGCGTTGAGTACACAGGCCATCATCTCCAGATCGATCATCGAGGCTTCATCCACCACCAGCACATCCAGCGCCAACGGGTTGGCCTGGTGATGACGAAAATGCCGGCTGTCCGGCAGACTGCCAAGCAGGCGATGCAGCGTGCTGACGTCGGTAGGAATCTGTCTGCGCACGGCCTCATCCACCGGCAACCGGCCCACTTGCTGGCCGATGGATTCCGTCAGCCGCGCCGCCGCCTTGCCGGTGGGGGCCGCCAGACGAATACGCAAGGGCTGCCCGGCCTCCACGGCGGGGGTTTGCAATAGCGCCAGCAGCCTGACCACCGTGGTGGTTTTACCGGTACCCGGCCCACCGGTGATAATACTGAAAGCGCCGCGCGCAGCCAGTGCACAGGCAATACGCTGCCAGTCTGGCGACTGCTGGCTGTCGGCAAACAGGCTTTGCAAGCGCTGAGCCAGCGCCGGCGGCGTGCTCAGCGGCTCTGCCAGCCGACGCTGCAGCCCCTGGACTACCTGACGTTCGTAGCGAAAATAACGCCGCAGATACAAGCGCTGGCCGACCAGCACCAGCGGCCGCTCGGCCTGTTCGGGCAACCCGCTATCGATTACACGGCTGCCCGCCAGCGCCGCTTGCCAGTCATCCAGCTTCAGGCTGCGCAACAACGCTGAGGGCAATAGCACATCCGTGCCTTCCTCGCCCTCGGGGGGCAGTGATAGGGCAAAATCCGGCTCGGCCAGCGTGGTGGCCAGATCCAGGCAGACATGCCCATGCCCCAGCTGGTGGCTGACCAAAGCGGCCGCCAATAGCACCCTGGCGTCACAGGCCGGATCCCGCTCCAGTAGAAAAGCCGCCAAGGCCCGATCCAGCGCCCGCAACCAACCACAGGCCAGCCAGGCGTCCAGCAACGCCAACAGTGCTTGCGGGTCGGTCAGCGGGTCGGGCTGCTGCCGGGCCTGCTCCAGCCAGTCGATCTGTGCGTCTTTCATGCAAACAGCTCCTCGGCCGCTTGACCTACGAACAACCGATCCAGTGCCTCAATCAGTGTCTGCGCCGGGCGGTCATGCCAAATCCCCGCCTGCGGCGCCTGCGCCCCGCGCACGAACCAATACAGCGCCCCGCCCATATGCGTCTGATAGTCATAATTTGGCAGGCGTGCCTTGAGCTGGCGATGCAGCGCCAGCACGTAAAATACGTACTGCAGGTCATAGCGCTGCTCGAGAATCACCCGCTCCATGGCCTCATCGACATAGTCACTGGCCGATGACCCCAACCAATTGGATTTGTAATCCACCACGTAATAGCGCCCCTGATGCTCAAAGACCAGATCGATAAAGCCCTTGAACAGGCCGTTGAGTCGATCGCGGCGTAGCGCCGGACGCGGCCGCCCCCCCAGAGTGGCGGCGCAAACCAACTGATCGAGCTGCTGCACATCCACGCGACTGGCCGCAAACATGAACTCCATCTCCGGCTGGTAACCTCCGGCAGGCAACTGCGCCAGGCAAACATCCGCCGGTGGATCGACCCGCTGGAGCAGCGCCGGGTGCTGCAGCAAGGCGATCAACCAGTCGGCCAGGCATTCGCTCCACTCGCCCCAACCGCGCCGGATGCAACGCGGGCGCAGCCACTCGATACACTGCTGTCGGTCAGTCAGTGCGGCAAAGCCCTCACGCCCCGCCAGCTCCAGCAGCCCGTGCAGAAAAGTACCCGGCTGCGGGCCTCGCGGGAAGCGGTGAATAGTCGGTAGTTCGCCGGCGCGTAGCGGCACAAAGCGCGCAGCACGCTCGTCATCCGCCATTTTCTCCGCGGCCGGACTTTCCGGCGCGTTACCTATGGCCTTGCCCGCCAGGTCTTCGCTGGCGATGGCCAGGGCACTGTAGGAGGCAATCCACCAGGACTCGAAGGGCCCATGCTGCGGCTCCCGCGCGATGATCTGCGGGTCCGGCGCTTGCACTGGCTGGTAGCGCAGATCTTCCACCTGGGGAGCGGGCGTGACGGCCACGGCGTCATCGCCTGCGACGGTCCATTGCTGTAACCAGCTGGCCAGCGCGGGACTGGCACCCAGTGACTGGCCGCCGGCCAGCAGATAGCCAACCGCACTGTGGTGCAGCACCGAGGATTTGCCCTGACCGACCTTTAAATCCGCCATGCCCAGCCAACAGGCATGCCGCGCGCGGGTCAGCGCCACGTACAACAGCCGCAGGTCTTCGCCCAGGCGCTCAGCATCGGCTTGCTGGCGGTCGTCTTCCGAGGGTTCGAGTACCAGGCTGCGACGCTCGCCATCATGGAAGCGGACCGGTTCGCCGCCCTTGACCGGACGGCTGTGGCAAATAAACGGCAGAAACACCAGCGGGTATTCCAGGCCCTTGGACTTGTGAATGGTGACTACTTTGACCAGTTCAGCATCGCTTTCCAGCCGCAGGACTTGATCCTCCCCGGCGCCCTCGCCAGCCAACGGGATCAGTTCGGCCAGATGCCGTACCAGCGCCTGCTCACCGTCCAGCTCGCGGGAGGCGCGTTGCAGCATTTCCGCCAGGTGCAGCAAATTGGTCAGTTGCCGCTGGCCCTGGGTGCGCTGCAGCAAACGGGCCGGCAGATCGAAATCATGCAGCAGGCGATGCAGCATCGGCAGTACACCCTGGCGCTGCCAGAGGCGGCGGTATTCGGTGAACTGAAATACCCGATGCTCCCACAGCCGCTCATCTTCATTGAGCCTTTCCAGCGTGGCCCAGGATTGGTCTAACGTCGGGCTGGCCAACGCGGCGCGCAGCAGCCGATCATTGCCCGGTTCGGCGCAGGCGCGCAACCAGCGCAGCACATCGACCGCCTCCTGGGAGTCGAGCACCGAATCCTTGTCTGACAGGTATACGCTGCGGACTCCGCGTTCTGACAAAGCAGCGCGAATCGCCTCGGCCTCACGGCCGGTACGCACCAACACCGCCATATCCGCCGGCCGCAACGGCTGCCAACCCTGCTCCGGATGGTCAAAGCCTGCCGCCCCGGCCTGGCCGGCCTGCAACAGCTCGACCATCGCCGAGGCGCAGCGTGCCGCCATCTGCTGCCGGTAGGCTTCAGCACTGAGCGGCTCTTCGCTGTGCAGATGCCAGGCGGTCAGCGCCGGCGCGGCCTGGCCATTGAGGGTCCAGCGCTCCTTGCGCCCGCGCGCAGCCACCGGATAAAACGGCAGCAGCGCCTCGGCGCCAGCGCCAAAGCGGAAGGCGCCCAGGTTGTCGGCGCCCTGACTGTCCGCACGCTGCTCGGCCAGATCAAACACCCGATTGACCGCATCGACCATTGGCTCGCTGGAGCGGAAATTGGTGTCCAGGTGTTCATGGCGCCCGAGCGTGGCCTGCCGTGCGCGCAGATAGGTAAAGATGTCCGCTCCGCGAAAGGAGTAGATCGCCTGTTTGGGATCGCCAATCAGCAGCAGAGCGGTATCGGCCGGACTTTGCTCGAGGGGATAGACCCGATCGAATATGCGAAATTGCAGCGGGTCGGTGTCCTGGAATTCATCGATCATGGCCACCGGGAATTGCCCGCGAATCACCGCCGCCAGGCGCTCGCCGTTGTCACCCTGCAGGGCATCGTCCAGGCGCGTAAGCATGTCATCGAAGCCCATCTGCGCGCGCCGGCGCTTTTCCGTGTCGAAGCGCTCGGCGATCCAGGCGGCAGCATGCCGCAGTGCCGGCTGTGCCGGACCGGCCAACGCGGCCAATCGATCCTTGAGCTCGGCCATCGCCTCCAGCGCCGGGTGCACCGGTGGGGTGCCCTGCTTCCATATGTCTGCCAGGCCCGCACTGGTCAAGCGCTCAAAACCCTTGCCGATATCCAGCGTCTCGGCAGCTGGATCCGCAGCCCAGTCGCGCAGCTTGTCCAACCAGTTGCCCAGGTTCTTGCGATTTAGGCTCTGGCCATTGAACGCTTTGGCTTCACGGGCCTGCTCCAACAAGCCTTCGAGTTCATCGGCCCAGGCCAGCCAGGGTGATTTGAGTGTGTGCAGCTCGGCGGCGGCCGATTGCAGTGCGTCGTTGATCAGCGTCTGCAAATCGACCGCCGGCACCGGTTGTTTCTGGTCCAGCAACACCCGCGCCCTGGCCAGCAAGGCATCAGGTTGGCGCCAATGTTGATCTACCCAGGCCAAAGCCCGGCCCTGCAGCCGATAGCAATGCAGCCGCCAGTAGTCGCGCGCGACTTCGGCGAGCAACTCGCGCTGGTCGGTTTCCAGAGTCTGGGTGAACAGGCTGCCGCTGTCGAAGGCGTGCTCGCGCAGCATGCGTTGGCACCAACTGTGGATCGTCGATACGGCGGCCTGATCCATCCACTGCGCGGCGATATCCAGCTTGCGCGCGCAGGATGGCCAATCGCTCTCGGCATAATCACCGCGCAGGCCTTGCAGAATCGGATCGAGTTCGGCCAGTTCAGCGCGAAACGCCTGCGCCGCCTCGACCAGACGCGCGCGAATACGATCACGCAACTCCTGGGTCGCCGCCTCGGTAAAGGTTACCACCAGAATATCCGGCGGCAGCAGTTCGCGGCCAAATCCCGCTTCACCGCCGTGCCCCAGGACCAGACGCAGATACAGCGCAGAGATGGTAAAGGTCTTGCCGGTGCCGGCGCTGGCCTCGATCAAACGGCTGCCGCGCAGCAGGCAGCGCAGCGCCAGCGGTCTTGGCTCGTTATGGCCGGCGGTCATGCCTGCACCTGCGTGGCCGGGCTGATGATTAACCATTGCTCCGCCTCGGCGCGTACCAGTGGCTGGTACAGCAGGCTGGCAAAGGTTTCGAATTCGCCACTGGCGCTGAGGCTGGCAAAATCCGGGAAACTGCGCAGCAGCGCCGCGCTGTCCAGGCGCTCACCGCGACTGAAATCATTGCCGTCGAAACACTGCCGCGCCTGGGCGCTGGCCTTGTCTTCATCCTCGGCGCTCAGCCAAGCCAGCGCGGTCTTGGGCGCTACCGGTAATGGCCGGCTCAGGCCCTGATGCCAGGCATCCAGCCAGTCCTGCACAATGGCGGCGGCCTGCCGCTGCTCCAGCGGCAGCAGCTGGATATCCGCATCCGCGCTGATGATGCAGCTGCTCAAACAGTGCCCGCTGGCTGCGGCGCACACATGCACCACCAGCTCATTGAGCAACTTGCGCCAGTTCAGGCTTTTCTTGCCGAGCACCAGCCCGGGCAATAGCGTCAGCCGTAGCAGGCCTTCCTGGCGCGCAGAACAGCGCACATCCGCCAGCCAACTGCTCAACTCCACGGCGGCGCTACGGCCTGCGATGGGGAGCGGATGATCCAGGCGCTGATCCCACAGCCGCGCCTGCAGATGATAGCGTTGCAACTGATCCGCCAGCGGCGCCAATAGCTGCTCGCTGGTCAGGCCGGCGAAGCCGGCCAGCGGCAATTGCCCGCGCTGTTGCAGGCGTACCGCGCCCTGCTCCAGCAAGGCCATCAGATCGGACTCCGGCTGCGCATCCTTGAGGCTGTCGAGTAGCGTCTGGCTAAGCTGGTAGCGTTGCAAGCCGTCGAGGCTGAAATGCTCGTCGTCCTCGGTCACCACCTCGCGTTCATCCAGCCAGACCTTGAGCCGCTGACTGTAGAAATGCCCGACCGGATTGCGCAGAAAACGCTGCAAGGCGGGTAACTCGATAGCGGCCTCCAACACTGCGGCGGGCAATGCCTGATTACCCGCCTCGAGTCGCACCTGGCCATGCAGTGGCAACCATTCCCGGGCATAGCTGAAGAGCCCGCGCTGGCCGGTAAAATACGCCAGACTGAAAGGTTGCAACGGATGCACGGTGGTTAACCCGGCCAACAGATCAGCCTCTTGCGCTGGCTGCCAACCGGCAGCCAGATGATCACGCAGCTGGCCGATCAGCACCGAGGGCGGGCGCTCGCCGTTATCACGGATGCTGCGCCCGACCCAGCTGATGTAGAGCCCCTGACGCGCCGAGAGCATGGCTTCCAGCAGCAGGTAACGGTCGTCCTCACGCCGCGAGCGGTCACCGGGCCGGTAGTCGCGGCCCATCAGATCGAAATCCAGTGGCTGTTGCGCACGCGGATAATCGCCATCATTCATGCCGAGCAGACAAATGTGCTTGAACGGAATCGCCCGCATGGGCATCAAGGTACAGACGTTGACCGCGCCAGCGAGGAAGCGCTGGCTCAACGGGTCCTGACCAATGCCCTGCAACCACGCCTCGGCCGTCACGTTCAGCGGCAGGGCCTCCTGCAAGCCGACCGCATCGCATAACGCCAGCCACTGCTCCAGACTTTCCTGCAATTGCGCCAGCAGATATTGGTCACGCTCGCTGCCAGCGTCAAAAAAATCCTCCAGCAACGCGCGCAAGCGTTCACCCCAGACCGAAGGCGCTGCCGGCCGGGCCAGCGCTTGTTCATGGCGATCCAGTGCGTCCAGCAGCGCGCTGAGTGGCCCGAGCAGCGCTGCATCCAAGCCACCGATTTCGTCATAGGGTTCGATGTCACTCCAGGCCTCACCCTGCCCCACCGCGTAGCCCAGCAGCATACGCCGCAGCCCAAAACGCCAGGTATTAGCCTCCAGGCCTTCCGGCATACCCAGTTGGCTGCGCCGTTGTTGATCCAGCCCCCAGCGGATACCGGCGCCTTCTATCCAGCGGCGCAGGGTCGGCAGATCAGCCTCGCCCAAGCCGAAACGACTACGCAGTGCCGGTACATCCAGCAGGTCCAGCACTTCGCTGACCGGCAGGCGGCTGTCTGGTAAACGCAACAGATGCTCGAGGGCAATCAGCAGCGGCTCCTGGCCACGCTGCCCCTGATCCGCCAGGGTGTAGGGGATATGCCGCGGATCGTCAGCGCCGTACTGACCAAACACCGCCTGGACATGCGGCGCATAGGTGTTCACATCCGGCACCATGACGATAATGTCTCGCGGCCGCAGTTGCGCGTCACGGTCAAAGGCATCCAGCAGTTGGTCATGCAGTATTTCGACCTCCCGCTGCGGGCTGTGCGCCAGATGAAACTGGATCGAACGGTCCTTTTCGCTATCCACCGCTGGCCAGCGTTCGCGGGTTTCCGCCAGCGGGCTGAGCTCCAGCACATCCTGTTGCAACTGTTGTAGCAAGGTCTCTGCTCCGGGCTGTTCAAACAGGTCCACGCGGCCGCCGTTGATCGCCGCAAAGCGCGCCTCGTAGCCGGCGCGCTCGTCATGGCTATCGAGCAGATTAATGTAATCGCGGCCCTGTTTGCCCCAGGCCGCCAGCAACGGATGTGCGTGCTGGTGCAAGGTGCTGTCGTCCAGCTGGACCGGGCTATTGGGCCGGCGCTGCTGACGCCGATACTGATGACGCAGCAGATCCTGATCGGCGACGATATCACCCCAATGGTACTGGCAGGGATTAAGCACGCAGAGCAGCACCTGACTGAAACGGCCGATGGCCGCCAGGGCCTCGAGCGTCTGCGCGGGCAGCGAGGAGATACCAAAAACGATCACCCGCCGCGGCAAGCCCGCCGGAGGGCTGCTGGCTGCCAGCACCTGGTCGACAAAGCGCGGGTGAATACCGGCACGGCTATCGCTCAGCCGGGCATTACCGACGTCGTCGATGACCGCGCGCCAGAGTGCCGGCTGCCAGCATTCTTCAGCACCCAGGTCACGATAACCCTCGCGCGCCAGGCGAATCCGGTCGCGGCCCTCGGCCCAGTCGTTGAGCCAGTCGGCACGATAGACCTGGTACTGATCGAACAGGTCAGCCAGGCGCTCAGCCAATTGATAACGCTTGCGGCAATCGGCATCGTCGGCCAGAAAGCGCTGCAAAGGGGCAAACGCGGGTTGATCCAACAGCCCCGGCAGCAGGCGCATCAGGCGCCAGGTCAGGGGTTGCTTGTCCAATGGGGATTGCTCGGGAACCGCTTCGCGGCCGAGCACCGAGCGATAGGTCTGCCACAAAAACCGCGCCGGCAACTGCACATCCAGGGCTGCGGCAATACCACAGCCACCCCCTTCCGCCTGCGGGTCAGCGGCCAGCGCCAGCTTCAGCCATTGGGCGATGCCGTTGCTTTGCACCAGCACCACCTCATTCTCCAGCGGATGCAGCGGATACTGCCGGGTCCAACTGACCACCAGCTCACGCAAGGCTTCCAGACGGTTGCCATGGATAATCATCAAGCCGGGATCTAACGGGCGGGCATCCTGCATCAAGGCTCCGGGGGTAAGCGTGTTATGAACACACGAGAGGTACACAAATCACTGCGTGCAGGTTAGGCAATAGTATTGCCGCCGTCCATGCGGCAATAGGTTATAGAACAATATCAACAGGCACTGCCGCCTAGACCTGGCTGCCCAGATAACGCCTCTCCCACGGGGTTATTTCGTTCATGAAATCCTCCAACTCGAGGGCTTTGGTCGCGACGTAGCCCTCAATGAACTCATCGCCGAACAGCTCACGGGCCAGCGCGCTGCGACGCAGACGGCTCAAGGCCTCATGCAGTGTGCCCGGCAATGTCAGCTCTTCCGGCGCCTCGAACTCACCCTGGAAGGCAGCACTGGGCTCGATTTCGTTCTCGATACCATAAAGCCCTGCCGCCAGGCTTACTGCGATGGCCAGATAGGGATTGGCATCAGCGCCGGGCAAACGGTTCTCGACGCGCCGGTCTACCGGGCCGCTAGCGGGAATGCGCAACCCCGCACTACGATTGTCGTGGGACCAGCAGAGGTTATTCGGCGAGGCGTAGGTATGACAGAAGCGCTGATAAGAGTTGATGTGCGGCGCCATCAGCAGGGTCAGGTCGGCCAGGCAGTGCTGTAAGCCGCCAATGTAATGCGGGAAGCTGAACGTCGGTTCGCCATTGGCCGGATCGGTGAAAATATTCCGGCCCTGGGTTCGCTCGACGATGCTCTGGTGAATATGCATCGAGCAACCCGGTACCCGCGCCAAGGGCTTGGCCATACACACGGCAATCAGACCATGCTTGAGCGCTACCTCATGCAGCATGTGCTTGAACAGGAAGGTCTGATCGGCGATCAGCAGCGGATTGTCATGCACGAAATTGACCTCGAATTGGCTCACGCCCATTTCGTGCATGAAGGTATCGCGCGGTATACCCAGCGCCGCCATGGCGACCTTTAGCTCCTCGAAAAAAGGCCGCAGGCCGTTGTTCGAGCTGACACTGAACGCGGCGTTGCCAGCTTCACGCCGGCCATCCAGGCCGACCGGAGGCTGAAAGGACTGATGCACATCGGCGTGCGGTTCGAACAGAAAGAATTCCAGCTCCGTGGCCACCACCGGCTGCCAGTTCCGCTCGGCATAGCGGGCAATGACCGTCTGCAGCAGGCTGCGACTGGAGAGTCCGGACAGTGACCCATCCAGCTCCACCGCATCACAGATCGCCAGCGCCCGCGGCGATTCTGCCCAGGGCAACACATGCACTTGGTCCGCAACGGCGCGCAGCACCAGATCACCATCCTCACTGCCGTAAAAGCGCGGCTCGGGATAGCCGCCCATAACCGCCTGCAGCAGCACGCCGCGGGCCATTTGCAGGCGCCGGCCCTGGAGGAAGCCCGTGACGGTCATGACCTTGCCACGCGGGATGCCGTTCAGGTCTGGTGTCACACACTCAATGTCGGATACCCCGGCCAGACGCATGTCCAGCGAGAGAGCAGATAGGGGTGATGTCATGATCGAATACCTTGTGTCAGGAAAACCGTTCGGCAGGTCGTTGGCAAAGCTTCCGGATGATAGCCCGGCAGGGCACAGACGTCACCGCCCTAGCGCGCACAAACGGCTGGCAGTGACCAGAGGGATACAGTATTGTAGAAATATGAACGAACGTTCATTCTAAATTCTTTTCAATATTATGCTTCATAACAAAAAGGACAAACATCATGTCTGCCGCCTCTCGCCTCAAGGCCCTGTTGTTGCTCGGATTCATCGCTTTGCTAGCCGGCTGCCTCAGCAGCAGTGGGAGTGGCCGCAGCTCCAACGACACGCCGCCCCCTGCCGCCGCCGAAACCACCCCCAACCTGGTATTTCTGAGTGCTGCTGGAATTGGCGTCAGCGATCTCGAAGCCTCAGTTTCGCTCTATACCAACGGTATGGGCATGCGTGAACTCCAACGCCTGACCCGGGACAACCGCACCGAAGTGGTACTCGAATCTGCCGACGCGCGTGGCTCGAATATTGTGCTGATGGACTTTACCGATGGGATAGGTCGGAACTTCCAGCAAAACCCCGGCAAGCTGGTGTTCTACGCCAAGGACCCCGCAGCCTTTGCGGAGGAGTTTGTCGCTTCGGGCGGACGCATTACTCTTCCCCCCGCGCCGCAGCCAAGCTTTGACAATGTGGTAGTCGGTTTCGGACGGGACCTGGATAACAACCTGATCGAGATCGTTGGCGAAACCAATGCAACCGAGTCCTTTTTTGGCGCCTTTGGCCTTGGCGTCAGCGATCTGGACACTGCCCGGGATTTCTACGTTAATGTGCTCGGCTTTGAGCAGAGCCAGTTCTTGCAGATTCCGGGGCAGTATGACGAATACATCCTGACCTCACCGGTGCCTGGCAGCTCCGCAGTGGTGCTGATGAACTGGACCAACGGCAGCGTTCGCAACTACACGGACAATCCGCTGAAACTGGAGCTGGCTGTGGCTTATCCCGATAAACTTGCCGACGTCATCGGAGCATCGGATGGTGACGTCATTCGCGAACCCAGCGCTGCGGAGGAAGCTGACCTCGACGGCGCACTGCTCGGCTATGCCAGCGATGCCGACGGCACTTTACTGGAAATACGCCAAGGCATCCGCGGCTATCTGGGTGCCGCAGGCATCGGTGTCGAGGATCTGGAGGCCGCCGTCCGTTTCTATGACGCCGGGCTGGGCATGCAGGAAGTAGCGCGCCGCAGCCGCGATGATCGTGACGAAGTGGTCATGCGCTCAGCTGACGGGCGTGGCTCGGAAGTGGTGCTGATGGGCTTTACCGACGGCGTTGCTCGCAACTATCAGCAAAACCCCGGCAAACTGGTGTTTTATGTGAAGGACCCCGATCAATACGCGCTGGACATTGTCGCGGCAGGAGGACGGGTCACCGTGCCTCCTGCGTTTCAGGCAGGGCTGGGTGTAACGGTGGGCTTTGGCCGTGATCTGGATAACAACCTGATTGAGTTCGTCGGCAGTGCTGATGCGATTGAATCCTACTTTGGCGCCTTCGGCATCGGCGTCAGCGATCTTCAGGCCGCCCGCGATTTTTATGTCGCCGAGCTAGGCTTTCGCGAACTGATCTTTCTGCCCATTCCATTCCAGTATGACGAGTATATCCTCCAAGGCCAGGGCGGTTCAGCACTGGTGCTGATGAACTGGACCAATGGCAGCTCACGTAATTACACAGACAATCCGGTGAAGCTGGAGGTGCGCAGCATGTCGCCGGAAGGCTTCGCGCAGGCCGTCATTGACGCTGGCGAGCGGGTAACCGAAGCGCCGGGCGCCACCACCGACACTGACCGCGAGGGTGAAACCGTAGGCTACGCCAAGGATGCCGATGGCACGCTGATCGAAATCCTCCGCGCGCCCTGGCAAAAGAACTAACCACTCCAGCACTCAGAAAAAAGGCCAGCCAGGTTGCCCTGGCTGGCCTTTTCAGCGCTATAGTTGCTCAGAAATTCAACGCGCGATCGCCGTCCTCGTCGCGAATACGCGTCGGCAAACCCATCTCGTTCAGCAGCTTGAGAAAGGGTTTGGGCGGTAGCTCTTCGACGTTGGCCATTTTTTGCACATCCCATTCACCGCTGGCGATCAACAATGCAGCTGCGACAGGTGGCACACCCGCTGTATAGGAAATCCCCTGGCTACCGACTTCCTGATAGGCCTCAGCATGGTCAGCGACGTTGTAGATAAAGACTTCGCGGTCCTCACCGTCCTTCTTGCCTTTGACCAGATCGCCGATACAGGTTTTGCCCTGATAGTTCGGCGCCAGCGAGGACGGATCAGGCAATACTGCCTTAACCACTTTCAGCGGCACCACTTCCAGACCTTCGGCCGTGGTCACCGGCTGCTCCGAGAGCAGGCCCAGGTTGTTGAGCACGGTAAATACGTTGATGTAATGCTCACCAAAGCCCATCCAGAAGCGCACGTTCGGCACCTTGAGATTCTGCGACAGCGAATGCACTTCATCATGGCCGGTCATGTAGCTGGTATGTGCGCCAACCACCGGCAGGTCGTCGTTGCGCTTGACCTCGAACATCTTGTTGCTGACCCATTGGCTATTCTGCCAGGACCAGACGGTACCGGTGAACTCACGGAAGTTGATCTCCGGGTCGAAGTTGGTGGCGAAGTACTTCCCGTGGCTGCCAGCATTTATATCGATGATGTCGATATCACTGACGCTGTCGAAGTAGTCGCTGACCGCCAGTGCCGCATAGGCATTGACCACGCCCGGATCAAAACCGATCCCCAGAATGGCGGTGATGCCATTGGCCTCGCACAGCTCGCGACGCTTCCATTCGTAGTTCGCATACCACGGCGGGGTTTCACAGATCTTGCTCGGATCCTCATGGATCGCGGTATCCAGATAGGCTGCGCCGGTTTCGATACAGGCCTGCAGCACGGCCATATTGACGAAAGCCGATCCGACATTGATGACGATTTGCGACTGTGTCTTGGCAATCAGCGCCTTGGTCGCCTCGACATCGAGAGCATCCAGCGCATGCGCTTGCAATTCACCGGCAACCTTGAGGCTGCCCTTTTCCCGTACGCTGTCGACCAATTGCTGGCATTTTTCTACCGTACGTGAAGCAATATGAATATTGCCCAGCATATCGTTATGCTGCGCACACTTATGCACGACAACCTGGGCAACACCGCCGGCACCAATAATCAGAACGTTTTTCTTCATGTCTCTTCCTCGAAACGCCTCCTTGGAAAAGGCTGGGTTAAAGGCCTCAGGAGAGGCCGTTGACAAAGTCTTCGAATCCGAACTCGCGGACCAGTTCAATCTCACCGTCCAGCTGACGCACAGCAATGGACGGCATCTTCACACCATTGAACCAGTTCTTCTTGACCATGGTGTAACCGGCCGCATCGATAAACGACAGCCGATCACCAATTTTCAACGGTTTGTCGAAGCGGAACTCACCAAAGATATCGCCCGCCAGGCACGACTTGCCGCACACCATGTACTCATGTTCACCCTCACAGGGTTCCATCTTCGCCGGTTGGCGGTAGATCAGCAGATCGAGCATATGCGCCTCGATGGAGCTGTCGACTACAGCCAGCTGCTTGCCGTTGTACAGAGTATCAAGCACCGACACTTCCAACGAGGTGCTCATGGTGATCGCCGCCTCGCCGGGCTCAAGATACACCTGCACATCATAAAGTTCGGCGAAACGCTTGAGCCGTTCGCAAAAGGCGTCCAGCGGATAACCGTCGCCGGTGAAGTGAATGCCGCCACCCAGGCTAACCCAGTCGACCTGCTCCAACAGTTCTCCAAAGCGCTCTTCAATCTGACCGAGCATCTGGTCGAACAGCGCGAAATCGCTGTTCTCGCAATTGTTGTGAATCATAAAACCGGAGACCTGATCGATCACCTCTGTGACCTTGGCCGCATCCCACTCGCCAAGACGGCTGAACGGGCGCGAAGGATCGGCAATCAGAAATTCTGAGCTGCTCACGCCTGGATTCAGACGCAGGCCGCGCACATGCAGAGCAGAGGCATCGGCGAAGCGCTCAAGCTGACTGATCGAGTTGAAGATGATCTTGTCTGAATGCGCCAACACTTCCTCGATTTCATCATCGCCGTAGGCCACGCTATAGGCGTGGGTCTCACCGCCAAACTTCAGTCGCCCGAGTTTGACCTCATACAGCGAAGAGGATGTGGTGCCGTCCATATATTCCTGCATCAGATCGAACACCGACCAGGTGGCAAAACACTTCAGCGCCAGCAATGCCTTGGCTCCGGAGTGCTCGCGTACATAGGCAATCTTTTCCAGATTGCGCAGCAGCTTGCTCTTGTCGATCAGGTAATACGGCGTCTTGATCACGTGAGTCATACCCCTCTGGTCGGTGCCGAACCTCCGGGCAGGGCCCGGCGTCGAGAAAGCGCGCGATTATAGTTTAAAGGGACCCAGGCTTCGAGAAAAAATGCAGCGCCTTACCCGCCCTGTCGGCTGTCGAGCATAGCGGCCTAGTGTGGCAATTTGGCTGCATATTTCAAAAACCGCTCTCTTTGACGCGAATCAATGCAGTTAGCGCATCAAAAAGACACCTAAAATGCATTGGATATATAGAAGCTGCGGATTTTATAGTTACCTCCACTTTCGAGTGACTTCCGATAAAAACAACACTGGAGTTTATCGATCATGCGCTACCACCCGCTGCTATTAACCAGCCTCCTCACCGCAAGCTGCGCGCTGACGGCGTTCGCCGAGCCAAAACCGGCCGAGCCGTACACGGCTGAGCGCAACAAGGCCGTTCTGGACGCCCTGCCCTTTGCCAACACCCAGGCATTTGATGATGCCAAGCGCGGCTTTGTTGCCGCATGGCCGCAAGGCAAGGTCACCGATAGCGAAGGCCAACTGGCCTGGAACATGGCCGCCTACTCCTTCCTAAATGGCAAGCCGGCGCCGGATACGGTCAACCCCAGCCTCTGGCGTCAGGCCCAGCTAAACGCGATCCATGGCCTGTTCGAAGTCACTGAAGGCATGTACCAGATCCGCGGCATGGACCTGGCCAACATGACCATCATTGAGGGCCAGACCGGTCTAATCATCATTGATCCGCTGCTGACCCCGGCCACCGCCAAGGCCGGCCTGGATCTGTATTACCAGAACCGCCCGCAAAAGCCGGTAGTCGCCGTACTGTACACCCACAACCATGCTGATCACTTTGGCGGCGTTAAAGGTGTAATTAACGAAGCCGACGTGCGTGCGGGCAAGGTCAAGGTCTATGCGCCTTATGGCTTTATGCAGCATGCCGTATCCGAGAACGTGATCGCCGGTAATGCCATGAGCCGGCGTGCCACCTACCAGTTTGGTGCCCAGGTGCCACCGGGCGAACGTGGGCATGTGGATACCGGCCTGGGCAAGGCGTTGGCCAGCGGTCCTTTGACCCTGATCGCGCCTACCGACACGGTCCCCGATGATGCTACGCTGAGTATTGATGGCATCGAGATTGAATTCCAGATGGCCCACGGTACCGAGGCCGAGTCGGAAATGATGATGTATTTTCCGCAGTTCAAGGTGCTCAATACTGCGGAGATCACCAGCCAGCATCTGCACAATATCTACACCATTCGTGGCGCAGCGATTCGCGATGCCAGCGCCTGGTCACACTATATCGACAAAGCACTTGAACGCTTTGGCGACCGCGCTGACATTCTTATCGCCCAGCACCATTGGCCAATCTGGGAGCGTGAACAGGCACAGCACTTTCTTGGTGTGCAGCGTGATCTGTACAAATTCATCCATGACCAGTCGGTACGGATGATGAATAAAGGCCAGTTGCCGGGCGATATCGCCGAGAATATTAAGCTGCCGAAAAGCCTCGATCAGGAATGGTACGCCCGCGGCTACTACGGCACCTTAAAACACAATGCGCGGGCCATCTATCAGCGTTACATGGGCTGGTATGACGCGAACCCGGCGAACCTGGATCCCCTGCCCCCGCAGCAGAATGCGGCCAAGACCATCAGTTATATGGGCGGCATGGAAAAAGTGATCGAGCAGGCTCGCGCGGATTTTACCAAGGGTGAATATCGCTGGGTTGCTTGGGTCATGAGCCAGGCGGTGTTTGCCGAACCAAACAACCAGGCGGCGCGTGAACTGGGTGCCGATGCACTGGAGCAGTTGGGCTACCAGGCCGAAGCGGGTACCTGGCGCGGCGCCTACCTGACCGGTGCCCAGGAGTTGCGCCAGGGCACTGCCGAACCTCGACGCGGCCACCCATTGTCTCCCGACCTGTTGCAGGCACTGAAAGCCGGCATGTTCTTCGATCTTATGGCCGTGCGCCTGAATGCTGAAAAGGCTGAGGGGCAGCAGTTGGTGATCAACTGGACGCTGACCGATATCGACGAGCAGTACCGCTTGAACCTGCAGAACTCGACCTTGACCTATCGCGCCGGCAGCCTGGCAGAGAACCCGGACGCCAGTGTCAGCATGACCCGCGGTACGCTGGATCGCATCCTGCTACGTCAACTGACCTTCCCTAATGCAGTCAAGGCGGGCGACATTGCCGTGACTGGTGACCCAACAGCCTTTTTCAGGCTGCTGCAACTGATCGAGGAACCGCCAGCCAACTTTGCGATTATCGAGCCGGCAGAGCAGTAATCGCGACAGTGCAGAAACAGCATAGCCGGAGCGCAGGCACCGGCTATGCTGTTCTTTCAGCGCCTCAGCCCAGCATCAACATCCCATGCAATCGCTGCACAAAAAACGCTTCTTCCTGCTTGAGAGAAAACAGCTCAGGCGCAAATAACCAGCTCTGGGTCACGCCCATCAGATAGGTGTAAACCAGCAGCCCGAGTTTTTCCGCCGGCTGCGTTGCGGGTATCTGCTTCAATTGCTGCGCCTGGGCAACAAGCTGTGCCAGCGTATCGACGATATGCCGCGTCAGCTCTCTCTCGCGCTTGAGCGTGGGCGCAACGGCTTCGGTCAATTCGGTCTTGTTCAACAGAATTTCGAACGACTGACGAAACCAGACATCTTCCGCGAGCAGCACCAGCCATTGTCTGGCAAAGGTGTCTATCGCCTCCACCGGGTTGCCGGTCTCGCGGGCGGCATTGTTAATCAATTGCTCAAGTGGCTCCTGCGAACACGCCAGAACGGCCTGATAGAGATCATCCTTGTTCTTGAAATGCCAGTAGATGGGGCCGCGGCTGTAACCAGCCTCGGTGCCGATCATCGCCAGGGTGGTATTCGAGAAACCGTTGCGGCTGAAAAGCACCAGCGCGGCTTCAATGATCTTCAAGCGGGTTTTTTCCGCGTCTTCTTTGGTACGGCGCATGGGTGTTCCGCTGGCATCACCCGCCCCTGCCAGAACCATTCAGGCAGAAGCGGGTAGAGGGCTGTTATCAAAGCGCGTCGTCAGCCGCCATTTGCATGTAGGAGGGATCGAAGCGCAGCTTGATATTATCGGTATCGCCCAGCGTTTTGCCACCGGGGAAGCTGATGCCAACAAAATCGGCGGAAGGCGCACCGTCACCCAACAGACCTTTCTCGAAGGAAAAATCACGAACGCTGTCCATTGCCTCGACCGCTTCGTCGCTGGAAATGAACGCAACTGCGTCGGCCGGCTTCCAGAACATTTTCATGCCTGCCAGTTGTGCTTCATAACCGGCCTGATCCGTACCGGAGGCTTCGCCCAGAGCCGCACGAGCTTCCTGACCTGATTCACTATCGGTACCCATTTCAGCCATTAGCTCGAACCAGGCGCCGACCAGTGCTTTGCCCAGTTTGGGGTTGTCTGCCAGTGTCTGGGTGTTCACTACGGTCAGATCCTTGATGTGACCGGGGATCTGGCTCGAATCGAACACACGATTGGCACCCGGCATCTTCGCCACGTCATCAAGCAACGGGTTCCAGGTCACCACGTTCTTCACGCCAGGCGTGCTGAAGGCGGCGACAATGTCGGCGTCGCCGGTGTTGACCACGGTCACGTCCCGCTCGCTCATGCCCACGCTGTCCAGCGCGCGGGCCAGCAAATAATGCGACACGGACAGCTCGACCAGGTTGATCTGCTGCCCCTTGAGATCCTTCAGGTCGCTGCTGTCTTTCATCACCAGACCGTCATTGCCGTTCGAGTAATCACCAACGATCAGCGCGGTGGTATCCACCCCACCGGCGGAGGGAATCGACAACGCGTCCATGCTGGTCGCGACCACGCCGTCAAACTCACCGGCGGTATACTGGTTGATCGATTCGATATAGTCATTAATCTGCACGATCTCGACTTCAATGCCGTATTTGTCGGCCCACTTTTTCATGATCCCGGATTCATCGATGTATTTCCACGGAATCCAGCCGGCGTAAATACTCCAGGCAATCTTGAAGCTGTCACGCTCCTGCGCATAAGCGGCGGGAACCATGACCGCCGAGGCTGCCATGGCCAGAACAGCGCCTTTCAACAGACCGCTGAGGCGGCGGGTAAAGGGAAGAGGCTTTTGCATGTTTCAACTCCTGGGGAAAATGAGGCTGTTGCCTGTTATGGGTAAAGCACAGCAAAAGGCGCGCCAGCTTCTGCCGGCGCAATGGAATCAAAAGAATTTCAGGTAACGCTGAATTTCCCACTCGGATACGTGGGTGTGGTAACTGGTCCATTCATCGCGCTTGAACTGCACAAAGCTTTCAAACATCGCCTGACCGAAGACCTGCTTGGACAGCGGGTCGGCTTCAAAGGCGTCGATAGCTTCGCCGAGGTTCTGCGGTAGCATCTCAATGCCCATCTCACGCACTTCCTTGTCGCTGTAGTTGTACATGTTCTCACGGTGTGGCTGACCGGGATCCATGGCCTCGCGAATACCTTCCAGGCCGGCTGCCAGAATCATCGCCGCACCCAGGTACGGATTACAGGCTATGTCTGCCGCGCGACATTCCACCCGGCCACCCTGCGATGGAATACGCAACATATTGGTGCGGTTGTTATTGCCGTAACAGACGAACACCGGCGCCCAGGTCGAACCGGACATCGCGCCCTTGCGTACCAAACGCTTGTAACTGTTGACCGTCGGCGCAATCACCGCGCTGATAGCCTTGGCGTGCTTCATGATGCCGGCAATAAAATGATAGGCCATCTCGGTCACACCGCAGCCATGAATGTCGTCGCCATTGGCCGGGTCAAACAGGTTCCTGCCGGTCTCGCGATCAGCCAGCGACATATTGTAGTGCGCGCCGCTGCCGGTGCGATTGGCCGACGGCTTGGGCATAAAACTGGCGAAGGCGCCGTGTTTGCGGGCAATTTCGTTAGCCATCAAGCGGAAGAACACCAAGCGGTCGGCCATGCCCAGCGCGTCGGTGTAGGTGAAATCGGTCTCGAACTGACCATTGGCGTCTTCATGGTCAAAGGAGTAAACATCCCAACCCATGCTGTTCATCGCCTCGACCAGCTCGCCGACGATATGCATATTGTCACCCAGAGTGCGCGGGTCGTAGCAGGGCTTGGCCAGAATGTCCCGGCCGCTGATCGGCTCGAAGCCGCCATCGACGCTGTCTTTGAACAAGAAAAATTCAGTTTCTATACCCAGATTAAAGGTAAAGCCCATATCGGCGGCTGCCGCAACTTGGCGCTTGAGGATGCTCCGAGAGCAGGCTTCAAAGGGCGCACCGTCCAGATGCAGATCGCTGGCAAACCAGGCCAGCTCTGGGTTCCACGGACAGACTGTCATGGTCGCGACGTCCGGCATGGCGGCCACTTCGTTATCAGCGATATCCTGCGGCACACCATCCAGAGCGGCACCGGTGAAGAGTTCCGAGCCCTTGAGCATGCGGCCAATATGGGAGATAGGCACAAACTTGCCCTTGATGATGCCGTGAATATCGACATAGCCAGCCAGAGCGTATTTGACGCCCTTGTCTTGCAGGGTTTGTTTGAGGCTTTCGGGGGATGGCTGAACGGTCATGACTGCACTCCAGAATGATAAAAGCGCCGACAGCGGCGAGCTTGGTATGATTCTTTCATTCAATATACATGCCAGCATGCATGTATAAGTACGCATGCCACTATCTCAGAGGCACTTTCAAAGCCACTTGAACATCCATAAAGGAGTCGCAGTAATGCCGGCATATCAAGGACTTGAGCAACAAATTCAGCTAGGCAATATTCCCCTGCAAAGCGGTGAAGTGTTGCGCGACGGCTGGCTCAGTTATGTTCAGATGGGGGAATTGAATGCGACGGCCGATAACCTGATTCTGATCCCGACGTACTATGGTGGAACACACGAGGGCGTTATGCCCCTTATTGGTGCGCACGGACCTCTTGATCCGGACAGGTACTGCATTGTTATTCCCAATCTGATCGGCAATGGCCGCTCGATCTCACCAAGCAATGCGCCAAACAATCAATCGGCCGGTCATTTTCCGCACGTCAGCCTTTATGACAACGTCAGAGTCCAGAAGCGCTTACTGGAAAGTCGTTTTCACGACGCAGCGCCGGCCCTAGTCATGGGCTGGTCCATGGGCGGCATGCAGGCATTACAGTGGGGCTGCCTTTATCCGCAGCAGGTAAAACGCATCATGAGTATCTGCGCCACTGCGCGTTGTTGGCCGCACAATCAGGTATTTCTGGAAGGGGTAAAAGCCGCGCTGACCTGCGACCCGGCCTGGCATGGTGGCTTTTATCATCGTCAACCCGTGGCCGGGCTCAAGGCCTTTGCCCGCGTTTACGCCGGCTGGGCCTATAGCCAAGCCTTCTTCAGGGATGAGCGCTACCGGCAACTGGGTTTTGACAGCATTCTTGCAATATTGAAGTACTGGGAGGACGACCACTTGGCCCAGGACGCCAATAACTTGCTGACGGTGCTGGAGAGCTGGAAGGCCGCAGACATCAGCGCCAATGAGCTATACCAAGGCGATATACCCGCAGCTCTTGGGGCTATTACGGCAAAAACCCTGATCATGCCCTGCACGACGGACCTGTATTTTACCCAGCAGGACGCCGCTTGGGAGGCCACGCAGATGCCCAATGCCGAGTGTGTGCCGCTCATCTCCGACTGGGGGCATTGCGCAGGTGCACCCGGACGCAATCCGCCCGATACCGCGCGGATACTGACGGCCTGTGCCAAGCTGCTGGCGCATTGATTACATGTTACGCCGCTGATCGTCCTGCCCAATATCGTCCCAGAAGGGTCGAGCGCTCTCGCGCTGCGCTTCCGCCCGGCTGATGCCGATATCCCGCAGTTGATGCTGATCCAGCGAACCGAGTAAACGCCGTTCATACGCCAGTCGCTGCCAACGCTGCACGCGGCGTACCACTGCCAGCATCAGCGCTTTTGCTTGACCCGTTAAACGGCGGGGGCTACGTGCGTATTCCTGCCCGCCTTGTTCGGTTATTTGCTTTCTTGCTACTTTCATCGCCACGCCCTCCATGAGGTATGGCGTTAGTCTTACGCCAGCGCTAATATCAATCCAACGAATGTTTATGATGCCTACCATCTCAGGATTTGATCTATGGCCAACTTCCCCACGATCGACAGCGAGTTACTGCGCACCTTCGTTGCCATCGCCGATCAGGGTGGCTTTACTCGTGCAGCGCAAGCGCTGAATCGCACCCAGTCGGCGGTCAGCATGCAGATGAAGCGCCTGGAGGAGGACGTGTTGCAACGCGCGCTGTTTCTCAAGGAGGGGCGCCAACTTGGCCTGACCGCAGAAGGTCAACTACTGCTGGGCTACGCGCGGCGCATTCTGAAATTGCAGAGCGAAGTGATGAGCAGCCTGCGTGAACCGCATATGGTTGGCAGTGTGCGCGTGGGTACGCCGGATGATTATGTGATGCGCTTTATGCCCAACATCCTCGCACGCTTTGCGCAGACCTATCCGATGGTGCAGGTCGAGCTGCATTGCGAGCCCTCCTTCCATCTGCTGCAACGCAAGGATCTGGATCTGACTATTGTGACGCGCGAGCCGGGTAAAGAAATCGGCCAGTTACTGCGTCAGGAGCAGATCGTCTGGGCGCAGGCAGCCAGCTTCGATCTGAACGAACAATCGAGTCTACCGCTGGCGATGTTCAACGCCGAGTGTTTTTGTCGTGACTGGGCCTGCAACGCGCTGGACACCATGGGTAGGGATTACCGGGTGGCCTACACCAGCCCGAGTTTGTCGGCGATCATGGCCGTGGTCAGCGCCGGATTGGCTATTACCGCGCAGTTGCAAAGTCTGATCCCAGCCGACATGCGCATTCTGGGGCAGGAAGACGGCCTGCCCAGCATGCCCAGTGCCAGTATCGTATTACTGCGTAACGCACAAACGCGGTCACCCGTGAGCGAATGCATGGCCGAGTATATCGCCGATGGTTTCAGGCTTTAGACCAACTGTTCCTGCTGCGCCCAGCCACTGTAGATATACGTCATCGGGCGTGGACCCGGCAGGTATTCAGTAGCGATATTACCAATACTGAACCCGGCGTCACGCAACAGCTGGGGGATGTCCCGATTCAAATGGCAACCCCCGGCGAACGGTTTCCATATCGGTGTCAGCCGGTGCTGCCAGCGCCTCACCGAGGCATCCGGAGCCAGCCCGTGCTCACAGAACAACAAACGACCGCCCGGCTTGAGCACCCGCAACATCTCGCGCAGAGCTGGCAGCGGGTCGGTAATGGAGCAGAGGGTGAAGGTCATGACGATGCTATCAAATCGGTCGTCAACTGCATGAATGCCTTGCACATCGACCGCGACCATCTCCACTGGAACCGCACAGGTTGCAGCACGGCGGGCAGCTAACGTCTGCATCTGGGCGGCTGGATCGACCCCGACGATAGAGCTCACCTGGTCCGGACGGTAAAACTGCAGATTGAGACCAGTGCCGATGCCGATCTCCAGCACTTCGCCAACCGCCTGCGGCACGATGCGCGAGCGCGCTTTCATTACATCGCCCATGCCGCAGGCCATATCGATCATGCGCGGTAAAATATAGCGCTCGTAAGGATTCATCAGATCTCCCTTGGCGGGCGGACTGCGACGCCTCAGTCCTTAAGCCAGCTGAGGGTTTGCGGTTGCCCCTGATGCGCGTCGAACAGATGCCCAACGTCTGGCACAGCATAGCATCGGTCGCCGCGTTGCGGCTGCCAGCGGTTGAACTCCACATGACTGATACCCACCTCCCATGGCTCATCCGACTGCCAGCCGCAGGGCAACAGCTCAAGCCGCACTTCGGCACCGATCAGACTGATCGATTCGATCCGCAGTGGCAGGTGAGCATGCTCAGCCGGTTTGTCCTGCAACCGCACTTCATGCGGACGTAGATACAACTGCACCGCTTCATCGGTTATCGGCGATGGCATATCGACCCACGCGGCGCCCTGGGCCAATCGTTGGCCCTGCACCGCACCGTTGAAGACATTGACGTGGCCGAGGAAATCAAACACGAAACGGCTCTCGGGTTGCGCGTACAGCGCCTGAGGTTCACCGACCTGTTCGATCTTGCCGGCACTCATGACCACCACCCGATCGGACAGCTCCAGCGCCTCTTCCTGATCGTGGGTGACAAACACACTGGTAAAGTGCAACTCATCATGCAGCGCCCGCAACCAGCGACGCAGGTCTTTGCGTACCTTGGCATCCAGCGCGCCGAAAGGTTCGTCCAGCAGCAAAATCTGCGGCTTCATTGCCAGCGCGCGGGCCAGGGCAATACGCTGCTTCTGCCCGCCGGATAATTGTGCGGGAAACCGGTCGGCCAGAGAGCTCAACTGCACCATCTCGAGCAGTTCGCCTACCTGCTTGCGGATGTCGGCCGCGCCGGGGCGCTCTTTGCGCGGCAATACTTCCAGGCCAAAGGCAATGTTCTGCGCCACGGTCATATGACGGAACAGCGCATAGTGCTGAAACACGAAACCAACACGCCGTTCGCGCACATGCAGCGGCGTAACATCCTTGCCATGGAATAGAATACGGCCCTGCTCAGCGGTCTCAAGACCGGCAATAATGCGCAGCAGTGTAGTTTTACCCGATCCGGAAGGGCCCAACAGACCTGTCAGTTGACCGTCAGGTATTTCCAGAGAAATATCCTTAAGCGCCTGAAACTGGCCAAAATACTTGTTGATACCGTCTAAGGTGATACTCATCAGCGACTGTCCGATTGATCAGATAGCGGGGCGCGCTGGCGGGACTGGCGCCACTCGACAAAGCTTTTTACCAACAGGGTCAGCAAAGCGATCCCCGCGAGCAGCGAGGCGCTGGTAAACGCCCCCACCGCGTTATAGTCCTGGTACAGCAGCTCAACATGCAGGGGCAGCGTATTGGTTTCGCCACGGATATTGCCTGACACCACCGATACCGCACCGAATTCGCCCACAGCACGCGCGTTAGTCAATACCACGCCGTACAGCAGGGCCCACTGAATATTGGGCAGAGTGACCTTGCGGAACAGTTGCCACCCGGAGGCGCCCAGCACCACGCCAGCCTCTTCTTCTTCCCGGCCCTGTTGCTGCATCAGTGGGATCAGCTCCCGGGCGACAAAGGGGCAGGTCACAAACACCGTGACCATCAAAATGCCTGGCCAGGCGAACATCAGCTGCACGTCCTGATTCATCAACCAACCACCCAGCCAGCCGTTGCTGCCGTACAGGAGCAGATACAGCAAACCTGCCACGACTGGCGATACAGCAAAAGGAATGTCGATCAGGGTTATCAACACCTTGCGCCCGGGAAATTCGAAGCGAGTGACCAACCAGGCCAGAAACACGCCGAAAACCAGATTGATCGGTACCGTCAGTGCTGCGACGAATAGCGTCAGGCCGATGGCATGCAGTGTATAGGTGTCGGTCAGGTTGTCCCAAAAGGTCTGTGCGCCACCGGAAAAGGCCTGCACGAAGATCAGCACCAGCGGCATGACCAGGAGCAATGTGGTTACGGTCAGCGCTAAAGTGATCAAGCCCCATTTGACCCAGGGTTGATCGCCGATACGCAGTGTGGATTTGGAGCGACTCATGGGTGCTTACCGTCCATGCAGGCGACGCAGATAATGCGCCTGCCACAAGTTGATCGCCAACAGCAGCACCAGCGATGCCATTAACACGACCGAGGCAATGGCGCTTGCCGCAGCGTAGTCGAACTCCTGCAGTCGAATGAAAATCATCAAACTGGTGATTTCGCTGACGTAAGGCATATTGCCGGCAATAAAGATAACGGCACCAAACTCACCCAGGCTACGAGTGAACGACAGTGCAATCCCGGTCATCAACGCCGGCCACAGGGAAGGAAACAGAATGCGCCTGAACACCGTCCAGTCGGAGGCGCCCATACTTACAGCGGCCTCTTCGTCCTCCGGTGCCAAATCTTCCAGCACTGGCTGCACCGTCCGCACCACAAAGGGCAGGCTGGTAAAGGACATTGCTACAACGATGCCCAATGGCGTGAAAGCCACTTGGATCCCCAGCGCAGCAAGATATTGGCCATACCATCCCCCTTCAGAGAAGAGAGCCGCCAGAGTTATACCTGCGACAGCAGTAGGCAACGCAAAGGGCAAATCCATCAAAGCATCGACGATGCGCTTACCCCAAAAGTCATAGCGAACCAAGACCCAGGCCAGCAACAGCCCAACCACACCGTTGAACAGAGAAGCGATAGCGGCTGCCCAGAGGGTGACTTTATAGGACGCTACGACACGCTCGTCGCTGACGACCGCCCAGTATTCAGCCAGACTCATTCCTGAGGTTTGCACAATCAATCCGGTTACCGGCAACAGCAGTATCAGACTGATAAAGAGCAGGGATACACCCAGACTCAACGCAAAACCCGGCAAGACGCGCTTGCCGGGTTTGTTTCTACCCGCCGACGACAAGCCGGCCACCGATCTACTCATAGAGAAATTAAATTACCTGCGTTGAAGTTGATCAAGTTTACCACCACTGGCAAAGTGAACCTTCATCGCGTTCTCCCAATCGCCGGCAATAGCTTCGATCGGCAGCAGCTCTACCTCAGGAAATTTGTCGGCAAATTCACCACTGACTTTCTCGTTATGCACACGGTAGTAGAAACCAGCAATCAACCGCTGCGCTTCCTCACTGTACAAATATTCCAGGTAAGCTTTGGAAACGTCTTCGGTACCATTTCGCTCAACGTTACGATCGATCCAAGTCACCGGCATCTCGGCCAGGAAGCTCACCTTCGGCACCACTACTTCATAACCACCGTCAGGATATTGCGCGACAATATTGTTCACTTCAGACTCAAAGGTCAGCAGCACATCGCCAATCTCGCGCTCTACAAAGGTGGTAGTGGCTCCGCGGCCACCGGTATCGAATACAGCGACGTTACCCAGCACGGTCTTCAGAAATTCATCTATCTTGGCTTCATCACCCTCAAATGTCTTTTGCGCATAACCTAGCGCAGCAAGATAGGTATAACGGCCATTGCCCGACGTTTTCGGGTTGGGCAGTACCGAGGTGACGCCATCGCGAGCTAGATCATCCCAGTTCTGAATATTTTTCGGGTTGCCCTTACGTACCAGAAAAGCCATGGTTGAATAATACGGCGAGCTGGCATTGGGCAGACGCTCACGCCAATCTCCGGGGATCAGGTTGCCGCGCTCGTGGAGAATATCCACGTCTGTAACCTGGTTAAAGGTCACCACATCTGCGCGCAGACCCTGAATAATGGCCTGAGCCTGGCGGGAGGAACCACCATGTGACTGTTTGATTTCAATCGTCTTGCCGCTTTCTTCCTGCCAGTGTTCGCTGAACAGTTCGTTGTAAGCAGAAAAGAGTTCACGGGCGATATCGTACGACGAGTTAAGAATTTCCTGATCCGCAGCCTGAACCGGCGTGACCACCATACCGGCGCTCAATGCCAACACGCCAACCGCGCCTTTCAAGCGTCCCAATACTGATAATCCACCAGCCATATAAACCTCCGCAGGCATATCAAGATATGCAGATCCGTTAAAACAGGAAACACAGCGTACAGAAAGGCCTGGCATAGAACAATATGGGCTTTATACGGATTTACTTATACCTTAAAACACTAAAGCATAAGGATCGTTTGAGTTGAAGCTGCAAGCGGGTGCGAGGACCTGGGTCGAGGGTCAAGTGTTTATTGGCTGATTTGAGGCTCCGCTTTCACGTTCACGCGCCCCCGCGCCACCCTGCTCAACACCAGCCCCCGTCATTCCCCGCGCGCAAAGAAAAGCCCCGCACTGTTTCCAGGCGGGGC
>TARA_R110002051_G_scaffold114257_8_pt1 | contig 123109 bp, 114 predicted proteins | sample TARA_R110002051 | Tara Oceans TARA_R110002051 (sample SAMEA4397023) | marine metagenome | biome: Polar Biome; feature: [MES] marine water layer (ENVO:01000295) within the mesopelagic zone...; material: water (ENVO:00002006), including particulate matter (ENVO:01000060) such...
CCGCCCGGACGAGCTCCACTCTCCCGATCGCCGCAAATGACTGAGCTCACGCCTCCCGTGCGACCGGAACAGCTGAAGTATGCGCGCAGGTTTGGGGGGTGGGGATAAACTGACCGATAAATCGTCATCCCAGCGCAGGCTGGGACCCAGTTCGTAGAGCGGAGGCGAGCGAAAATTGGCGCTACATCAAATAGATGCCGGTGCGTGAATCTGGGTCCCAGCCTGCGCTGGGATGACGATATTTTGTAGCTTGGATGCTGGATAAGGAGCGAATACGACGCCTCCCCAAGCACACCACTTCCCCCGGAGGAGCGCAGCGAATTCCGGGGCCGGCCATTTGTTGGCAAGCTGGCTGTATTCTCCTCCGGCAGGCCCCGGAACAAGTCCGGGGAAATTAGGTGTGGTGAATCTGGGCGTGCAACCCCGGCCGCTTCAGCACCAGCTGGCTTGATTCGCCGGTGGATTGCGCAGCAATTCATGTACATTCGCCTCGATCAGCCGGTAGCCGACATTGCCGAACAGGCGCTGGCGGCCCTCATTCATCACAAAGGTCGGGCTGCCCTTGATGCCCTGGTCGCTGCAGATCTGGTAGTCGCGCAGCAGCGCCGTCAAGGCTTCGGAGGAGCAGAGTTTCTCCTCGATCCGGCTGCACTCAACGCCGAGCTCGTCGGAAATCGAGCACTGGACCGCAAAGCTGGAAATATCACGGCCATGCTGGAAGAAGGCGCAGCGCAGCGCCCAGGCGGCTTTGGTCGAGGCGCGATCAGCCCAGCCCGGCGCCTGGCCATCCTCCGCCTCGATCAACTCGATCGCCTTGACGAATAGATGCGCACTGGCCGAGGAGCGCGGCTGTGCATCGAGCCAGACGCGCGGATGTAGTTCAACATGGGGAAATGACCCCACCACCTCGCGCAAATGCGCATTGAACCCCTCAAACCCCTTGGCCCCCTCGATCTTGCCCCAGGCATCGGGGAAGACGGAACAGAAATGCGGCTCGAATTCTATTTGTGCACCGAAGTCGGCGACCAGCTGATCCAGCCGCCGCTGCCCGATATAGGCCCAGACGCAGAGCAGGTCGGAATAATAGGCGATCTTGACGGGGGGCATGGGCGCGGTCCTGAGTGTAGGGAGCGGTGACGTCTAGTTTGCCCGAAATGACGCGGGATTGCGATGCGGCAATTGGCACAGGGACGAAGCGGTAATCTCCGGCGTGTTGAGCACAAGCGCCCCCGGTCTTGACCCACGGGCAGGCATGCCCGTTGATGGTGCGCGTCAATGCCAAGTGGAGCGACCATGACCCAGACCGGTGATCCATCGCTGATTTCCGACATACGCTATTTCCTTGGTGGCCAAAACAGCTACCTCAGGGATTTCGAGCTGGATGCATTCGGGCGGCGCCTGGCATTCTGGCTCAACACTGAAGGCATCTCGCTCGGCGCATACCACTCGCTCTACCTTCTGTTCTCCCCCTCGGTGAACGCCGGCGATGTCGTGTATTCCGACATCGCAGCGTTCTGGTGGCACCGCTATGTGAGCGTTGGCGTTCCTCGGCAGTTTCCGAACATACCGGACGCGTTGAGCCTGGGCCGGACCCGGACATGTGAGGCATTGTGTGCGCTCTGCCCGCAAGACAAGGAACGGATCGAGGCCGCCTGCAGATATGTCGAAGCGGTGGGGGATTCCATTCGTTTCACCGTTCTGGAGTCAAAGTTGAAGGACTCCATTCTGCGCGCAGCCGTGACGATCGGTGTGTTTCCGGAACCCTCCCATCTTCATGTTTCGATTGAGGATCGAAGCTCCGGAATTGTGCTGGAAAGCCTCCCGGTACCGATAGGCTTTTATGACAGGGTCTTCGATCTGGCCGGACGTATCCGGCGAGAGGGCGATGAAATTATTCTTGAGGCGCGGACGTCCTTCAGCGGATCAAGCGCCGCCGCAGAATCCGGATGGCCACTGCGCAGTGCCGTCGCCGAGTTCTCACCGCTGCCGACCGGCGCTGTCTGTTCGTCGCGGGTACGCCGGTTTGGGAAGGCGAAGTGAAATTCGGCTAAAGCCCCAACTCCCCCCACATCGCATCCACCTTGGCCTTCGTCGCATCATCCATATCCAGCAGCGCGCCCCATTCACGCTTGGTCTCGTTTCCGATCTTGTTGGTCGCATCGAGCCCGATCTTGCTGCCGAGCCCGGAGACCGGCGAGGCGAAATCCAGATAGTCGATCGGGGTGTTTTCGACGGTGACGATGTCGCGGGCCGGGTCCATGCGTGTGCTCACGGCCCACATCACGTCTTTCCAGTCGCGCGGGTTGATGTCCGCGTCCACGACGATGATCCATTTGGTGTACATGAACTGGCGCAGGAAGGACCAGGCGCCCATCATCACGCGCTTGGCATGGCCGGCATAGGCCTTCTTCATCGAGATGACGGCGATGCGGTAGGAACAGCCCTCGGGCGGCAGCCAGAAATCGAGGATTTCCGGATATTGCTGTTGCAGCAGCGGGATGAAGACCTCGTTGAGGGCTTCGCCGAGCACGGACGGCTCGTCCGGCGGACGGCCGGTATAGGTGGACAGATAGATCGGATCCTTGCGCATGGTGATGGCGCTGATCCTGAAGACCGGGAAATGCTCGACGGAATTATAGTATCCCGTGTGGTCGCCATAGGGGCCTTCGGGCCCATATTCGTCGAGCATGACATGGCCTTCGAGCACGATCTCGGCCTCGGCGGGCACTTTCAGCGGCACGGTCTTGCAATCGACCAGCTCGACCTTCTGGCCACGCAGGATACCGGCGAACTGGTATTCCGACAGCGTGTCGGGGATCGGCGTGACGGCGGCGAGAATGGTGCCGGGATCGGCACCGAGCACGACGGCGCAGGGCAGGGGATCGGGCTTCTTGTCTTTCCAGCGGGCGAAATGCTGGGCCCCGCCGCGATGCTTGAGCCAGCGCATCAAAGTGCGGTCCTTGCCCAGCTTCTGCATGCGGTAAATGCCGAGATTATAGTCATCCTGCTTGTCGGATGAGGGCCCCTTGGTGACGACCAGCGGCCAGGTGATCAGCGGTGCGGGCTCGCCCGGCCAGCAGGTCTGGATCGGCAGACGGTCGAGATCGATCTCATCGCCGGTCAGCACGACATCCTGGCAAGGCGCGGACTTCACGGTTTTTGGCTTCATCGACAGCACGGTTTTGGCCAGGGGCAACATGTCGATGGCGCCCTTGAGGTCGGCGGGCGGTTCGGGCTGGCGCAGGAAGGCGAGCAATTCACCGACCTCGCGCAGCTCTCCGGCCGTCGAGCGCGGCTTGCCGCCGAGCGTCACCGCTTGGGCGACGCGGCGCACCGTGCCGAACAGATTGACCAGAACCGGCATCTCGCTTTTGACGCCGTGCTCATTGACGACATTCTCGAACAATAGCGCCGGGCCGCCGGCGTGCAGCGTGCGCTTGTGGATCTCGGTGATCTCCAGATCGGTCGAGACCTGCGTCGTGATGCGCACGAGATCGCCGTCGCGTTCAAGCTGGTCGATGAAGTCGCGCAGGGATTTATAGGCCATGTCTCAGTCTCGCTTGCACCTTGTGTTGAAACTGCCTCTTCGCTGCACAAATTGCCAGTGCGCGATGCGCCGCATCCGCGCTGGGCCGGGCGAAAAAGCTGATTTGCGGCGGGCCTTTGCCACCGTCGGTCCGGTTAGAATACCAAGCATGTCTCGGTTTTTAGCCTTGTTTGATTGAAATTATCCCGATTGCCGAGACGAAGCCTTCAAGACTTCTCGCTAGTCAGCAGCGAACGGAAATTGGCACGGGTCGCGTTTATGATGTTGCACAGAGCAGTGATGGTCTCGAAGGCCCGGGTCGATCTTGGCGTCGGGGCGCTGAATGGCGATCTGGGCAGTATTCTGGCCTGTTGCATGAAGACGAGCACTGACGGCCATATGACCGGCGCCCTGATCTGGGATCGTGGCTGGTTCCTGGAAGTGCTGGAAGGTCGGCGCGATGCGCTGGAAGACTTCTGGCAATCCATCGCCAATGACCCGCGCCACGCTGACCCGCAACGTCTCGAATTGGTGCCGCTATCAAAGCGGGACTACCAGACCTGGTCCGTCGGCACGCCGCGCCGCGGCCGGGCCAATCACACCTTGCTCCAAAGCCTTCGCAGCCATGTCCCGACCGCCGGTGAGGTGCGGACTCACGTCCGCACCGTCATCGCCACCGGCCTGGTCGCTGAATCGCCGCCGCTGGTGTGTGCCGCCGGGGCTTAGCCGGGCTGATCCCCGGTGAGTTGCGTGGCTGTCGCGTCCGGTTGTGCCGCCAGCGGCGGCCGCAGCGAGGCGACGATCTCACGCGCCAGTCGGCCAGAACGCGAACTGACGCCGACCGTGGCGCCAAAGCGCACAATCACCAGCTCCTGCTCGGGCATGACATAGCCCCACTGGCCCTGGAATCCGCTCATCATAATGGTTTCCCGCGGCAGGCCGGTCGCCTCGGTCGGCAGCCAGAAGCCCATCCCATAGCCGCCGCCCGAATGGGGCGTGGGTTCTGCGACGATGGAATACCAGCCTTCCGGCAGGATGCGGGTGCCGTTTGCGACACCATTATCGAGATAGAGCTGGCCCAACCGGGCCCAGTCCTGGGCCGTGGCATACATGTAGGACGAGCCCTGGAAGGTGCCGTTCTCGCCCGGCTCCATGATCGCGGAATAGATATCCAGCGGTTCAAAAATGCGGGCCCGCAGCGCGGTGATCTGTTCGGGCAGGCTGTCGCCGAGCCGGCGCTGCATCGTGTCGGCGGCGAGGATGGTATTGCCACTCATATATTGCCAGTGCTCGCTGGGCGCATAGAGACGTTCGCGCGTCGCGGCGAAATGCGGCATGTCCCACTGGGTGAACAGCATCTGCGAGTTGGGGTCCATGCCGTTATTGAGCTCGGCGATGGCCAGCCCGCCGGTCATCCGCAACAGGCTCTCAATCGTGATATCCGAGAGCTGCGGGTCGCCGACTGCGGCCAAGGCAGGGATATCGCCCTCGGCCCGGATATCCAGCAGGCCGTCTTCGACCAGGCTGCCGGCCAGCGTTGCGATGACGCTCTTGGTCATTGACCAGCCATGAAATCGGGTCTCGGCGCTGGCGCCGGGCGCATAGTATTCGGCGACGAGATGGCCCTGATGCAGGACAGCGATGCCGAGTGTGTTGTGGCTGTTCTGTGCGCTGTCATCGACGGCGCTGGCGATCGCTGTGTCCAGCGCTTCCGTGTCGAACCAGGTATCGCGGTGGGCGGTGTCGAGCGGCATCGGGATGAAGTCGTGGGCGATGGGCACTGTCAGGTCGGGATCGAAGCCATGCCCGCCCTGCACCAGCGTACAGCCGAGCCCGTCACGCCAGACCGCGCGCTGGGTCCAGAACAGGCCGAGCAGTGAGGCGCTGACCTCATGGCTCTCCTCGTCCATCGAATAGCTCAACACGCTGCCGGCATCGCCGAGCAGGGGATCGAGGTAGAGGGATTTGGCCTGATCCGGGTCGAGACCGGAGACCCAGGTCAAAGAGCACATCTGTTTGGCGACGATGCCGGTCGCGGAGGGCAGATAGATCTGGCCGATGGGGGACAGGTTGAGCGCCACCACGGCCGCTGTCAGAACAGCGCCGCTGGCGCCGAGTACGATACGCAACATAAGCCCTGCTCCCTTGAGACGATCAAATCAGCCGAATTTGGAGAAGTCCGGTTTGCGGCGTTCCATGAAGGCGGTTGCCGCTTCGGTGAATTCTTCCGAGCGCAGCAATTCGCCGAACAGGTCGTTCTCCATATTCATGCGCTCACCGAGGGCTTCGGGGGCGCGCCGCATCAACGCCTTGGCGGCGCGCAGCGAGCCGGGCGCCTTGGCGGCGAGCTTGGCGGCGGTGGCGCGGGCCAGGGCCTCGACATCGTCGGCGACATCATTGATCAGCCCGTGGCGCGCCGCCTTGTCGGCATTCCAGACCGAGCCGAGCAGCAGTAGATCGGCGGCGATGACATGGCCAAATATGCGCGGCATCACCTGGCTGGAGCCGTATTCCGGCGCCAAAGCGAGATCGACAAAGGGGGTCTTGAATGTGGCGCGCGGCGAGGCATAGGCCAGATCGCAATGCATCAGCATGGTGACGCCAATGCCGATGGCGAGCCCGTCGACGGCCGCGACGACCGGCTTGGTGACGTTGAGCAGGGCCTGCATGAAATGCCCGACCGGCGGCAGCTCGCTGCCGCCGAGCGCTGGCGGGGTCTGCATGAAATCGACCATGTCATTGCCGGCCGTGAAGATACCGCCGGCGCCAGCGATGATGAAAACCTTGATCGCCGGATCCGCATCGCCGGTCTCCAGCGCTGTGGCGGCAGCGGTGTACATGGCCCGCGTCAGGGCGTTTTTCTTCTCGGGGCGGTTGAAGCGTATCGTGCGGATGCCATCGGCATCCTCGATCAGAACCAGATCGCTCATCGCAGTCTCCCATTTGATTTTGCCGCACACTAGAGCATGACGCCGCCGCTTGGCTAACGCTTTTACGCTTACCTATACGTCAAGCAGGGCTGGCGATCAGGCTTCTGTGGCGAGGCGGGTGAGGACGCGGTGGAGCATGTTGCTGTCGTCTTCGCCGAGCCGGGATTCCAGCGCGGTATTGAGGCCGCGCAGGCTGGTATCGGCCGCATCGCCGAGGGCGCGACCTTTCTCGGTCAGCGAGACCACTGCCGAGCGTCCATCGGTTTTCGAGGCGTTTTTTTTCACCAGTCCGAGGGTTTGCATGCGGCTGACCAGACCTGTCACCGCTGGCGGGTTGAGCGACAGCATGTCGCCGATCTCGCCCATACGCCGCTCGCCGCGTCGGGCGAGCAGGAACAGCACGGCCGCCTGGGCGGAAGTGACGCCAGCCTCGGCTTTCAGGCGTGCATCGGCATCCCGGTTGAGGCGCCGGGCCGCAATTTCGAGCAGAAGGAATAATCGCCGGTCAACAGCGCGGATACGAGCCATGGGGCTGAAACTGGTGTGATTCTGGCTGGCAGGGGAGTGGGGCTAGCGGAATTTCCAGACCTTGGCGTAACGCACTTCGCGGTCTTCCAGATCCCGGGTGACCGGAACGGTGTATTCGGCCAGCTTTTCCAGCCGGTCCTGGGGCAGGAAGGAACGCCCCGGATCGCCGATCAACACGGTGGCACCGCGACGCGCGAGATCTTGTAGCCAGCCGCCGATCAGGCGTGCCGGTGCGTCCTCGTAGAAGACATCGCCGGCGAGCACGACATCCCAGCCCTCATCGCTGCCAACCAGATCGCCGAGCCGGGTTTTCAGCGCAACGGCATTGGCGGCCGCATTGGCCTCGATGGCCGCGATGGCAAAAGCATCCAGTTCGCAGGCCAGCACCGAGGCGGCCCCGGCCTGCATCGCAGCAATGCCCGAGACGGCGCCACCGGCGGCAAAGTCGAGCACGCGGCGGCCGGCGATGATCTGCGGATGGTCGAGGCAATAGCGTGCCAGCGCCTGCCCACCAGCCCAGGCGAAGGCCCAGAAGGGCGGTGGCAGGCCCATCGCACCCAGGGCCTCCTCGGTCTGCTCCCAGATCGCGACCGTCTCGACGGCCAGATGCAATTGCACTTCAGGCACCAGGGGCGGTGCCATCAGGACGGTGTGCGCGCGCACGAAGGCGATCGGGTCGAGGCTTGCAGTCATGGACGGCGTATAACGCAAAATGGCCGGGCGCGAAGGCCCGGCCACCATGCCATTTGCGGCGTCTGTCAGTTGTCCGATGCGGTGATGATATGAGCATTCTGAAATTCGGGCAGGGCCCTGACTTCGTCGCCGATCAGGGAAAGATCGCCAACCAGCACCAGCACCATCTCGTCCAGCGGCAGATATTGGCGCGCCATCAGCGAAATTTCGTCATCGCTGACGGCGAGAATGCGCGGCACGTAAGTGTCGAGATAATCGGCCGGCAGGTTCCAGAGGTCACGATTGGCGAGCTGGCCGATCAGCCCGCCCGTCGAGGCGTTTTGCAGGATGAAGACCCCCGCCAGCCAGTTGCGGATATTGTTGGCTTCTGCTTGCGGCGGGGTTTCGTCCTGCAGCCTGCGGATTTCCATGAAGGTCTCGCGCAGGGCCGGTGCCGTCTCGGAGGCGGTCACGTCGGCATTGAAGCTCCAAAACCCGCCGCCTATGACCCAGGTCGTTCCCGAGCCAGGCGAGTAGGTATAGCCTTTGTCTTCGCGCAAATTGCGGGTCAGGCGCGAGGTGAAGGATCCGCCGAGCATCGCATTCATCACCGTCATCGCCGGCGCGTCGGGATCATCGATCGCCATCACCGGGAAGCCGAGACGAAGCGTCGTCTGCGGTGCGCCGGGCCGGTCGATCAATTGCACGATCGGGCCGTGCCGGGGCGCCGTGCCGCCTGCCAGGTCCGGCTCGCCGCGGGCCCAGTCACCGAAAGCGGCGCGGATCGCGGCTTCCATTTCCACGTCGTCGAAGCGGCCGGCGACATAGATGCGGGTCCGTCCGGCACCAAAATTGGCGGCGTAGAAGGCGCTCACATCGTCGAGTGTATAGCTGCGCAATTGCTCTTCGGTCGGCAGTGAGCGGCCATAGGGGTGGCCATCACCGAACAGGATGCGGCGAAAGGCTTCCGTGGCAATGGAACCCGGTTCGGCGCGCTGGATATCGACATTGCGGACCAGATTTTGGCGCACGCGGTCAAATTCGGCCGGGTCAAAATTGGGTTGTCGCACGACGGAGGCGAGCAGGGCCGTCGCATCGGCTGCGTATTGCGACAACACATTGGTGCTGACGCCAGACGAATTCCAGCCAATCCCGACATTGACCGAACCACCCATCGCGGCGATCGCGGTGGCAAGGTCTTCCTTGGAACGGCCGGCGGCGCCCTCTTCCATCATCGCTCCGGTCAGATCAGCCAGCCAGGTCCGGTCGCCATCATCGATATTGCCGGCCCGGATCTGGACCGAAATGCGCGTCGTCGGGGCCAGCCCATAGGGGATGAATGTAACGGCGAGGCCGTTATCGAGCGTGAAGCTGCGGGTTTGCGGCAGGTGGAAAGGCTTGGGTGCGCCGACGGGCGGTTGCTCGCTGCCCTGGGCCAGTGCGGTCGCAGGCAGGAGGGCCAGGCTGGCGGCGGCGAGCGCCGCGCGGAAAAGTGTGTTGATCATGGTGTTCGCTCCCATCAAGGCCTGGTTATTCCGGCGCATCGGCATCGTCTGGCGCGAGCCGGACTTCGAGCACGGTGCGATTGGACGGGCGAAGAAACTCTTCGGCGGTGGCGCGGATCAGCTCCGGCGTCACCTGTTCGAAGCCTTCGGTGATCCGGTTGATCCGCTCGGGATCGTCATCGAACATGGCGAAGGAGGCGAGAAGGTCGACCAAGCCGAAACGGGTTCCGGTGTCGACTGTCGAATAGAAATCGGCGAGCAGCTTGGTGCGCGCCCGTTCGACATCGACTTCGCTGACGAGATCGGTGCGCACGCCTTCGATTGTGGTGTCGAGCGTATCCATCACTTCGCTGACGCTGAACTCGCTGTCGTGGATGAGCCCGACCGTCCACAGCATTGGCCCGTCATAATTGAAGGCATTGCCGAGCATATTGATGCCGCCGAATACGCCGGAGGCGAAGCCTTCCTGATTGACCAGCGAGGCGGTCAACAGGCTATCATCGCCCTGCAGCAGCAATTGGTCGAGCACCGTCATGGCGTAATATTCCGGCGTGCCGCGATCGGGCATGTGATAGCCGACCGCCAAGGCCGGCTGATTGGCGAGCGCGTCTTCGAGGACATCAAATTTCTCGGCATTCTGGCGCGGCTCGCTGGTGTCGATCTCGGGCAGGGGTGCGCCGGCTTCAATCGGCGCAAACATGTCTTCGATCCAGGCCAGCGTCTCGCCCTTGTCGATATCGCCGGCGACGACGAGGACGGCGTTATTGGGCGCGTAATAGGTGTCAAAAAAGCTCTGTGCGTCTTCGAGGCTGGCGGCGTCGAGATCGCTCAGGTCGCCGTAGAAATTATGCGCGTTATGCCAGTTCTCATTGGCCGCCATCGGCAAGTCAATCCAGATCCAGCCGCCATAGGGCTGGTTGATGACATTGACGAAGACTTCGTTGCGCACGACTTCGCGCTGATTGTCGAGCTGGGCTTCGTTGAGATTGGGTGCCGCCATCCGGTCAGCCTCTGCCCACAGGATTGCCTGCAGCGCGTTTGACGGCACGACCTCGTAGTAATTCGTGAAATCATACCGGGTCGAGCCATTATTCACCCCGCCCGAGCCGTAGATCAGATTGTCGAAGGCGCCGTGCGGCAGATTGGCCGAGCCTTGGAACATCAGGTGCTCAAACAAATGGGCAAAGCCGGTGCGGCCCTGCGGCTCATTGCGGAAACCGACGCCGTAATAGACGCCTACCGTTGCTGTCGGCACGCTGTGATCTTCCGACAGCACGACACGTAAACCATTGTCGAGCCGGTAGTAACTGACATCGACCTGGAAGCTGGTGTCGTGCGTGACTGCAGCATCACCGGCCGCGCTGTCAGTCCCTGTGACGGGGTCCGCCGGCTGGCACGCGGCGAGGAGAAGGGCGGCGCAACTCGCTGCCAAGCCTCGATAGATTGTCATGTTTTCCCCACGCTTCGATTAAAATCTGGCTGGCCGACATCAAAGCCCCAAGCGGGCTTTGGGTCAAATGGACATAACCAAGATTTAATCTGGCGCGGCGGGAGGCGCCCGCTTCAAAGCAGGGCGGCGAGCGCCAGTGTCGCTGCGAGCAACAGGCCGGTCGTGCGGTTGGATTTGAAGATCGCCAGGCATTGATCGCCATTCTCGATGTCGAGCTTGCGGACCTGGTTGAACAGATGCGCCGTATAGAGCGCGTAAGGGATCACGACCCAGGGCGTCGCGCCGCTGAGCCAAATCGCGATGCCGATCAGGACCGCATTGAGGCCGTAAAATCCGGCGACCCAGACCTGGGAGCTTTCGCCGAACAGGCGCGCCGTGGACTTGACGCCAACCAGCGCGTCGTCCTCGCCGTCCTGGTGCGCATAGATCGTGTCATAGCCCAGCGTCCAGCAAATGCCCGCTGCGTAGAGGATCAGCATGGTGAGGTCGATCCTGCCGGTCGCGGCGACATAGGCGACGGGTATCCCCCAATTGAAAGTCAAGCCGAGCCAGGCCTGCGGCCACCATGTGATCCGTTTCATGAACGGGTAGGCCGCGACCAGCAGCAGCGAGGCCAGACCGACCCCGATCGCCAGCAGCGGGAACTGGATCAAAACGATTAGGCCGACTGCGCATTGTGCCGCGACGAAAATCCAAGCCTGTTTCAGCGTTACCGTTCCGGCCGGCAAGGGCCGGCTGGCGGTACGGGCAACGCGGGCGTCGAGCTCGCGGTCGACAATGTCATTATAGGTGCAGCCGGCGCCGCGCATGGCGACGGTGCCAAGCGCAAACAGCACCAGATACCAGAGGTCGATCCAGCCCAGGCCTTGGCCGATCCGCGCCAGCATCAACCCGTGCACGCACGGCAGGCCGAGCAGCCAGAATCCGATCGGGCGATCATAGCGCGCCAGACGCAAATAGGGGCGCAGCGCCACCGGCGCATGATCTACCCAGCTGCTTGGAATGGAGTCTGCGACTCGCCGATCGAAATTCAATTGCATCCGCAAAGGTGTGGCAAAGCCGCGCGACCAATTCAAGGCAGGCTTGACGGCAAGACGCAGTGCCGCCAAAGCCAAGGGCATGTCGACCGATCCGCGCCTTTTCCTCGATTGCCCCTTCGCTCCGGCGGCCCATCTCGCGCTGAGCCGGGAGGACACGCACTACGTCCTCAATGTGATGCGGCGCGGCGAGGGCGATAGTGTGCGTCTGTTCAATGGCCGCGACGGCGAATGGTCGGCCCGGATCAGCAACGCACATCGCAAGGGCGCTACGTTGGCGCTGATCGCCCAGACACGGCCGCAGGCAAGCGTGCCGGATTTGTGGCTGTTGTTCGCGCCGGTCAAGCGGCAGAAGACCGATCTGATCGTCGAGAAGGCGACCGAGTTGGGCGTGCGCGAAATCCACCCGGTTTCAACACGGCGCAGCCAGGCCGATCGAATCAAGCCGGAGCGTTTTCACATCATCGCCAAGGAAGCCGCAGAGCAGACCGAACGTCTCGACCTGCCATTGATTGCGCCGCTGGCGCGTCTCGAGCGCGTCCTTGAGGGCTGGGATCCGGCGCGGACGCTGTATTATTGCGACGAAGCGGGCGATGGCGATGAGGACGGGACCGCCTGGGGCGGGCAGGAGGGCCGGGCTCGTCCGATGTTGGACGTGCTGAACGCTGGCGAGGCCGGGCCGGCAGCGCTGTTGATTGGGCCCGAGGGCGGGTTTTCACCAGAAGAACGCACGCAATTGCGCCAGCTCGATTTTGTTCGCGCTGTCTCGCTTGGCCCGCGCATTTTACGTGCCGAGACAGCTGTGATCGCAGCGCTGTCGCTGTGGCAGGCCAGCCTCGGTGATTGGGGCTGAGTCTCACGTCGGCGTGAAACGCAGAGACTTGCCCTTGTTCAATGCCCTCCACCTCCATATTTGACACAGAGATTGTTTGGCGCGGTTTGTTCCGCGATGGGGGCCTTGGCATGAGCGGCACGTATAACCAGGGCGGCGAAGGTGCCCCCATCGAACATCTCGACCAACTGGCCGCCTATCTTGCCAGTGGTTGCAAGCCACGCGACGCGTTCAGGATCGGCACCGAGCACGAGAAATTCGGCTTTGCGCTGAAGGACCACACGCCAATTCCCTATGAGAGCGATGGTCCGAGCGTCAAGAAAATGCTGGAGGGCCTGGCCCGCTTCGGTTGGGAGCGTGTCGAGGAAGACGGCAAGCTGGTCGCGCTCAAGCGCAATGCCGCCTCGATCACTCTGGAGCCGGGCGGTCAGTTTGAACTCTCCGGTGCGCCGCTTGAAACCGTGCACGAGACTTGTGCCGAAGTGAATGGCCACTTGTCGGAAGTGCGCGAAGTTGCCGACGAAATCGGTGCCGGCTTTCTGGGTTTGGGTTTCTCGCCAAAATGGTCGCTGGAAGAAACGCCGATGATGCCGAAGGCCCGCTACGGGCTGATGAAGGCGTATATGCCCAAGGTCGGCACGATGGGGCATCAGATGATGTTCCGCTCCTGCACTGTCCAGACCAATCTCGACTTCTCCAGCGAAGCCGACATGATCAAGAAATTCCGCGTCTCGCTGGCGCTGCAGCCGCTGGCGACCGCCCTGTTTGCCAATTCCCCCTTCAAGGATGGCGGGCTGAACGGCTATCTCTCCTATCGCGGCCATGTCTGGACCGATACCGACCGCAATCGCACCGGCATGCTGCCCTTCGTCTTCGAGGAGGGCATGAGCTTTCAGCGCTATGTCGACTGGGTGCTCGACGTGCCGATGTATTTCGTCAAACGTGGCGGCAAATATCTCGACGCCACCGGCCAGAGCTTCCGGGATTTCCTCGACGGCCGCTTGCCGGCCCTGCCGGGCGAAAAGCCGGTCATCAGCGATTGGGAAGACCATATCGGCACCATGTTCCCGGAAGTGCGCTTGAAGACCTTCCTGGAAATGCGCGGCGCTGATAGTGGGCCGTGGAACACGCTCTGCGCTTTGCCGGCTTTCTGGGTCGGGCTGCTATATGACGACACGGCGCTCGATGCCGCTTGGGATCTGGTCAAGGGTTGGTCAGCCGATCATCGCGAAGGTTTGCGCCTGGCTGCTGCCGTACACGGCATGCGCGCGGGTTATGACGGTGATCGTCCAATGCAGGATCTGGCGCGTGAAGTGCTCGCGATTTCCCGGGCGGGGCTGAATGCGCGGGGCCGTCTCAACAGCTATGGCGAGAATGAAGCGCATTTCCTCGACGAGCTCGACGAAATCGCCGTTTCGGGCCTGACGCGCGCCGATCACCTGATCGAACGCTTCAAGGGCGAGTGGAAAGGCTCTATCGAGCCGGTCTTCACCGAGTGCGCCTACTGAGTTTTCGCCCGCTTCACATTGATTTGTAATCTAGATGAATGACCCAAGCGGCAGGTGACGCTTGAGCCTTGCGCCTTCGCGTGGTCAATTGCGCGCCAGAAATGGGCCCGCATCAAGCGGGAAAAGGGGAGGCTTGCGTGACTGATACCACTGCCACGCCAATTGCGGCATCGACGGACACATCATTTTTCGGCCACCCCAAGGGGTTGGCAATTCTCTTCATGACCGAGATGTGGGAGCGCTTTTCCTATTACGGAATGCGCGGCCTTCTGGTCATCTATCTGACTCAACACTTCCTGTTTTCGGATGAACGCTCGACACTGATCTACGGGGCTTACACAGCCCTGGTCTATGTCATGACGATCATCGGCGGCACGCTCGCTGACCGTTATCTCGGGCAACGAAAAGCCGTCACCTTTGGGGCAATTCTCCTCGTCTTCGGACACGGGATGATGGCGTTCGAGGGGCAGGGATCCCAGGAGATTTTCACCTATGACGGGGCGTCCTACGAGTTCACCCTCGACGGCAGGGGCGGCGATGCCAATCAGATGATCGTCTCCGAGACGGGCCAGTCCCTGATCAGTTTCGAAGATGAGGGTACGCGCCTCGTGATCGCTGACCCGGATGCCGTTGGCCTGCCAGCTGAACTGCCCTTCTCCAGCGACATGACTCATGTCGAGCAGGACCCGTTCTTCGTCAATGTTCTCTACTTCGCGCTGGCGCTGATTATCGCCGGCGTTGGTTTCCTGAAAGCCAATATCTCCACCATTGTCGGCGCGCTCTATAATCTCGGCGACACACGACGGGATTCCGGCTTCACCATTTTCTATATGGGGATCAATCTCGGCGCCTTCCTGGCCTCGGTCACGGTCGGCTGGATCGGGATTGCCTATGGTTGGAATTGGGGTTTCGGCCTTGCCGGCATCGGCATGCTGCTGGGCCTGTTCACCTTCCTCATCTTTCAGAGCTGGCTGGAGGGGCGCGCCGAGCCACCGAATCCCGCAAAGCTGAAGGAAAAGGTCTTCGGACCCGTCAATGTTGAAATGGCCTGCTATCTGGCCGGTCTCGGCATTATCGCGACGGCCATGCTGGCCGTGATGAATCCGCAGTATATGGGCGGAATTCTCGGGCCGCTGGGCATTCTCATGTTCGTGGTGCTGGTTGGTTATGCGATTTTCCAGACCAAGGGTGCGGAACGTGGCAAGATGTTTGCGGCGATTTACTTTGTGCTGGCGCAGATCCCGTTCTGGGCCCTGTTCGAGCAGGCCGGTTCGTCCCTGAGCCTCTTTACGGACCGTCTTGTGGATCGCACCATGTTTGGTATCTCCGTGCCAGCGCCTGTCTTCCAGGGGTTGAATGCCGGCTTCATCTTCATTTTCGCGCCGATCATGGCGTGGCTCTGGATTTGGCTCGCCAAGCGCGGCCGCAATCCTTCAACGCCTGTAAAGTTTGCGCTGGGCGTGTTCATGGCGGGCCTGGGCTTTTATGCTCTGGTCGGCGGGATGGGCGTCAGCGGCTCCACAGGTATGACCGCCGTCTACTTTGTCTTCCTGATCTACTGGATCCACACCATGGGTGAGCTGATGCTCTCCCCGGTTGGCTTGTCGGCAGTCACCAAACTGGCTCCGCCCGCGGTCGTGGGCATGACGATGGGCGCCTGGTTCCTGTATTCGGGCCTGTCCAACTTCCTTGCAGGCGTCATCGCGTCATCAACAGGTGCCGAGACCATCGGCGGTCAGTTGACCGACGTCGCGGCTGCCAAGGCGACCTATATCCAGATCTATTCCCAGGTCGGGATGATTGCGATGGGTGTTGCTGTCGTGATGCTGCTGATTTCGCCGATCATCAAGAAGCTGATGGGCGATGCGGATGGCACGATGACGCCCCATCCGACAGAAACCGAAGCCGGTGGACCGTCGATGGACCGCACGTCTGGCGCCCCATAGGCACCGGACTGGCAGACAAAAGAGAGGCCGCGGAGCAAGCGCTCTGCGGCCTTTTCTTTGTCTGGCGGCGGAGGCTACCTCGTAGCATCCTGCTCCGGCACCAGGCCTCGCGCCCGTTCGCCGCGGCAGGCATCGTTCGCGTTTGTGGCGCTGATCTCGAATGTACCGGCTTCGCGGTCGACGGTGATGGTGGCGTATTGCAGCACATCCATCCCGATCACCATGGCGGGCATATTGCCCCAATCGAGCGCTTCGAAAATGTCGAGATCGGCCTGTAGGGCGAGCACCGAATTTCGGCATAGCCCGCCCAGTTCCAGCCCACGCAGCAGGACGGGCTGGGCTTCCACCCCGGTATCGCTTGGCAGACGACTCGCCACGCCATCAATATTATAGGTGACACCGCCGGCGCGGTGCTGGACCTGGGTGCGCAGCCTTTCATTGATCAGCGTGCGGGCACTTCCGGAATCGATCATCACGCGGACGCCGTGCATGCCTTGGCCGAGTTCAGCTTGTCCGAGGAGCAGGTTCTGGGAATTGACGTAGCCGTCGGCGTGCTCGGGGGTATTGGCGTCGAGGGTCAGCGTGGCGTTGGCGAAATCGACCGAATAGCGCGCTGTCGGGATCGCATCGGCGCCCAATAGACCCGCGACCGGACGGACTTCCGCCCCATCGACGGGGATGATGACACTGTCGAGCGAGATCGGTGCCAAGCCGGCGAAGCGAAGATCCTGCAAGGTGAAATGTTCGGCCGAGAACCGCGCGGTCAGCGATTGGACATCGCCATAATCTTCCCACACCGATTGGAAGCCGAGCGTTTCGGCGATCGGTTGCGATATCGCCGTACTGCTGGCACCGGTATCGAGCAGGAAGATGTAGGGGCCGCCGGCACCAATCTCGACTTCGACGATCAAATGCCCGCTCGGCGCGCGCTCCAGAACCACGGGTTCCGCGAGGGCAGCACTGGACAGCGTGAGCACCGCGAGGCCGGCCAGTAGCGACTGTCGGGTCCGGCGGCAAATTATGGCTGCCGGGGCGGGGCCAAGATGGTTGCGGTGTGACATCGAAATGCTCCTGCAGCCCGCCTGGGCGTGGGAAATGAGGGGCGGGTTTTCACCTCCCGCCGGGATGACCAATGCTAGCCTTGAACCAAGGCTGGCACCAGTTTCGGCGGAATGGCTCTCGAAGACGTGAACGCGTCGTGAGCGCCTGCGATGGCGACCCGCCCCTCAGTTATCCGGCCAAGCTTCAGAAGGTGCCGCGCGCCCGCAGATACCAGGTCGCACCATAGTTTTCATTGCGATATTCGGTTCCCGCAATAATGCCGTCGGCCCTGGAGCCGGTATAGAAGACCCGTTTCCGGTCATCACCATTATTGGTCAGGCCATCGACGCCGAGCCGGGTTGTGACGCCGCCCCAACGTGTCGTCTCGATATAGAGGCTCAAATCGCCGTCGGTATAGCCTTGGCGACGGTATTCCTGGGCGCGGAAGACTTCGCTGTCCGAGGCCCAGTGCGATTCCCAGCCCCAAGCCAATTGCTGTGCCGGGAAGGTCTGGCGGTAGACCAGTCCGAACTCCCAGTCGCGATAGCCGGAGAATGGGCGGTCTGCGCCCGTCAGCGGATCGGTGACATTGGTATTGTACCACGCGGCTGAGGCATCGAGCACGGCGTTTGAGAGGCCGACCCGGTCCATCGGTGTCGTCAGATTGGCGCTGAGGCGCAGATTGGTGCCATCGCCAATATTGCCCGGCGCATCGTACACGCCGTCAGCGGTGGTGACCGGGATCCAGCCGTCGAGATCTTCGATCCAGTCATAGCCCAGCTGCAACGAGAAAGAGGCGTCGTCGCCAAAGCGGCGTTCCCACTCCGTCTCGAGCGTCCAGGTGCGCTGAGGCACATAATCCGGATTGCCAATGGTGGCGTTGTTATCGGCGATATCGACCGAGCTGGCGAATTTGCCGAAATCCAGCTGGGCGACATCACGCTGCGCCGTGAAGCGCACACGATTATGCTCGTCGCGGCGCCAGTTCAGCGTCACGCTCGGCTTGGGGTAGGCGAAGGAGCGGGATTGTTCCGCATCGCCGGTCTGGACGATTTCGGAGAATTCATAGCGCAGTCCGCTCTCCAGGCTGAACTGGTCGCTGATCGTCCAGGTGTCATTGACGAAGATCTCGCTGCGCGTCTCTTCCACGCGAGTTGAGGCGACCGGCAAGACAATAGGCGTCACAGTGGTGCCGTCATCCTGGAACAGGGCCAGATTGTTATCGCTTGTATTGACCGCGATCTCGCCCCCGAATTCGACCGTGTTGCGGTCATTGGGAGTCCAGATCAGCGTTTGCCGCAGCGCCGTCTCGCCGGAATCGCCGCCGCTATTGACGATGATGGCACCGAGAAACCCGCTTGCCGGGTCATAGGCCTCATTGATCTCGGGGCCATTATCCGATGTGCTGCGGCGTAGTAGGCCCATGGTCTGGCTCGACAGGGTGTCGCTGAATTCGACCGCATAGGTCGCAGACGCGAAGTAGGAATTGCCGTGGTTATCCGTTGCGTTCTGCTCGTATCGAAGGGGGGTAACCCCCGTGCCTGCCGGCGCGTCGATAAAGGAGACTTGCTGGTTCGCCCACCGCCATAGTGTGCCTTCGATGTCGAAACGCAGGTTCGAGCGGTCATCGATCTGCCAGTTGAGCGAGAAGGATGGCGTAGCCTCGCGGTAGGCTTGCTGGTCATTGTCGTGTTGAATTTCGGTCAGGGTGTCCGCAGCGTCGAACATTGTTCTTCGACGGCGGGCGAGGTTGCCGGAACTGGTGGCAAAAAGTCCGAAAGTTATGTCCACGGGCCCAACGACCCGGGCCCAGGAAATATTCGCTTGAGGACCGAGGCGGCCGGATTCTGACAGGCTCAACTGCGCATCCCATGACCCCGAATTGCCGGCGCCCTCAACGAGAATGACGTTCACCAGCCGCGCATAACCGCGCATATTGTATTCCGGCAAGGCTTCAGAGATGAGCTCGATATGGTCGACGTCGCTGATCGGAATGCGCTGCAGGACGGTGCCCAGGGAGAGTGATTTATTCGACGGGCGGGCGCCGTTGATCAGCACATTGCCGAAGCTGTCGCCGAGGCCCCGCCGACCGGTATTGCCGTTAGACACGGAGAATCCGGGAACCCGCGAGACCATGTCCAGCGCCGTGACCGGCGAGAAGGGTTCAAAATAGTCATTGCGATATACCGAGATGCCGTTGCGGAATTCGATTGTTCCTGGCGGGTTTTCCGGATTGGCGTCCTGTGCCTCGCTGAAACCCGCAAAGATAAGGCAGGCCAGCAGCGCTGTGCCGCTGGCCGCTGATTTCAAATATGTTTTCATGTGTCCCCACAATGATTGCGCGCCCCCATAGCGATGAACTCAGGAGTAGTTGGGACATTTCTCGCAATCAATGTAAATATTGGTAATTCTACCGAAGGTATAATGTAATGAAAAGGATAAGTTTCGAATCGTTACTAATATTCAATCAGAAAGATTTCCAAAATTTATGCCTTGTGCGCAAGTTGGTGACTTATCTATTCTGTAATTCTGACTCAAAACGTACCGCGCACTTGCAGATACCAGGTCGAACCCGCGCTTTCATTGCGATACTCGGTCCCAGTGACCACGCCGGCGGCCCTGGAGCCGGCATAGAAGACCCGTTCCCGGTCGTCGCCATTATTGATCACAGCATCGACTCCGAGCCGCGTGGTGACGCCGCCCCAACGCGTGGTCTCAATATAGAGATCGAGATCCCCGTCAGTATTGCCGTAGCGGCGATATTCCCGGGCCCGGAAAACCTCGCCATCGGTGACCCAGTGATAATCCCAGCCCCAGGCAAGCTGGAGCTCGGGAAAGGTCTGGCGGAAATCCAGCGCAAACTCCCATTCGCGCGTTCCCGAGAACGGCGTGTCCTCGCCGGTCAGCGGATCGGTGACATTGGTATTGTACCACTCGGCAAAGATGTCGATCACGGCATTCGACAGGCCGATGCTGTCGAGCGGGGTCGTCAGATTGCCGGTGACGCGCAGATTGGTGCCATCTCCGATATTGCCCGGTGCATCGAATACGCCGGTCGGCGTGGTGATGGGGACCCAGCCGTCGAGATCCTCAATCCAGTCATAGCCAACCTGGAGGGAGAGTGAGCCTTCATCGCCAAAGCGGCGTTCCCATTCGGTTTCGAGCGTCCAGGTGCGTTGGGGCACATAGTCGGGATTGCCGAGGGTGGCGTTATTGTCGGCAATATCGACGGAGCTGGCGAATTTGCCGAAATCCAGCTGGGCAACATCACGCCGCGCCGTGAAGCGCAGGCGGTTAAGGTCGTCCTGACGCCAGTTCAGCGTCACGCTTGGCTTGGGATAAGCGAAGGAGCGCGATTGTTCCGCATCGCCGGTCTGGACGATCTCCGAAAACTCATAGCGCAGCCCGCTCTCAAGGCTGAGCCGCTCATTGATCGTCCAGGTATGGTTGACGAAGATTTCGCTGCGCGTTTCCTCCACGCGGGTATTGGCGACCGGGAGGACGATGGGGGTGATGGTGACGCCATCATTTTCGAACAGGGCGAGACTGGTATCGCGAGCATTGACCGCGATCTCGGCACCGAATTCAACCGTGTGGCGCGCGTCGGGAGTCCAGGCCAGCGTCTGGCGTAAGGCGGTCTCCTCGTAATCGCCAGCGCCAGAGACGATGATGGACCCCAGAAATCCAGCGTCGGGATCGTAGGTTTCATACGCTTCCGGCCCGTCATCCCAGCTCTCGCGTCGTAGCAACCCCATCGTTTGAAGTGAGAGCGTATCGCCGAGATCGTAATTATAGGTCGCTGACCCCTGATAGGAATTGCCCTGATTTTCGGTCTGGTTCTGTTCGTAGCGCAGTGGAGCCAGTCCACCCGTTGCCGGCGCGTCGATGAAGGAGACCTGGGTGCGATGCCAGTCCCACACCGTGCCCTGGAGATCGACACGCAGACTTGACGCATCGTCGATCAGCCAGTTGAGCGAAAACGACGGCTGAAATTCCCGATATTGGCGCTGATCATTGTCGCGTTGGCTTTCGAGCAGCGTCTCATTGGCATCATTGAACACGCTGCGGCGGCGGATCCGGGTGCCGGAGATGCCGGTGTCGAGCCCGAAAGTGAGCTCGACCGGGCCCACCACGGTGGCGTAGGAAATGATCCCGCGCGGGCCCAGTCGACCGGACGCCGAGAGCAGCGCGCGCGCATCGAACGAGCCGGAATTGCCGGCACCCTCGACCAGGATGACATTCACCAACCGCGAATGGCCGCGCATATTGTATTCAGGCAAGGCCTCCTGGATCAGTTCCAACCGTTCGACATCGGCGATGGGAATGCGTTGCAGGACCGTGCTCAGGGACAGGGATTTGTTCGATGGCCGGGTGCCATTGATCAAGACGTTGCCGAAGCTGTCGCCCAGGCCGCGACGGCTGGTATCACCGTCGGACAGGGAAAAGCCGGGAATACGTTGCACCATGTCGAGCGCCGTGACGGGAGCAAACTGGTCAAAATAGGCTTTTGGGAAGCGCGATAGCCCATCGCGGGTTTCCACTCGAATATCGGTGCTCTGTTCGGTCTCGGCCTCTGCCCATGCAGGCGAACCGATTGCGGCCAAACAAGCGGTGCTCGCGATCGCTGATGTTATGAAATCTCGCATATATCCCCACATGGTGCGCCGGCCCCAAACCGTGCAGAGGGGATATCGGCCAATCGCCAATCACACTATGTAACGATTGGTAAGGTGGTTCACTTGGGCGAGGGGAACCCCATGTCGAGCCCTTTCGCAGCAGAGATATTCCGCAATAATTGCTTTTCCGTCACGCAGCGCCACCGACGGTTAAACCGGCGATTTTCAGGCTCGGCTGTCCGACCCCGACCGGCACGCCCTGGCCGCCCTTGCCGCACATACCGACGCCCGGGTCCATCTCGAAATCATCACCGATCATCGTGATCTGCGTCAACGCGGTCGGGCCGTCACCGATCAGGGTCGCGCCCTTGACCGGAGCCTCGATCTTGCCATTGCGAACCCGATAAGCCTCGGTGCACTGGAAGACGAATTTGCCAGAGGTGATGTCGACCTGGCCGCCACCGAAATTGACGGCATAAATACCGTCGGTAAGGCTGGCGACCATCTCGTCGGGTTTGTGCTGACCGGCGAGCATATAGGTATTGGTCATGCGCGGCAGCGGCGGGTAGGCGTAGGATTGACGCCGGCCATTGCCGGTTGGCTTCTGGCCCATCAGGCGCGCATTCATCCGGTCCTGCATATAACCAACCAGAATGCCGTCCTCGATCAAGACAGTGCGCTCGGTTGGGGTGCCCTCATCATCAATGGTGAGCGAACCACGACGTTTTTCCATCGTGCCGTCATCAACAATGGTGACGCCCGGCGAGGCGACGCGCTCGCCCATCCGTCCCGCGAAGGCCGAGGAGCCCTTGCGGTTGAAATCGCCTTCCAGGCCGTGACCGACGGCCTCGTGCAACAGCACCGCTGGCCAGCCTGGCCCAAGCACCACATCCATCACCCCGGCCGGGATGTCGATCGCATCGAGATTGACTCGCGCGATCCGGATCGCTTCATTGGCCAAGCCTTTCCACGCATCGGGCGCGATCCATTGATCGAATTCGGCGCGGCCGCCAGCGCCGGCCGATCCGGTCTCACGCCGGCCCTCGCGCTCGACGGTCACCGAGACATTGAGGCGTACGAGGGGGCGGATATCGGTCTTCATATCGCCGTCGGCGCGCAGTACGGAAATAGAGCGCAGGGAGCCGGCGATCGAAGCGCTGACCTGGACGACGGAAGGATCCTTGGCGCGGCAATAGGCGTCGATTTCCTGCAACAGCGCGGATTTGACCTCAAAGGCCGGGTTGGCGACCGGGTCGATGGCGTCATACAGGCGGCGATTGGTGCCGGCTGGCGGCGCAGCTAGAATCGCAGCGGGACCGCGCTTGACGGCCGAGGCGGCCTCCGCAGCGCGCTTGACGGCGTCCAGCGTTGGATCGGAGGAATGGGCGTAGCCGAAGGCTTCGCCAGAGACACAGCGCAGACCAAAACCGCGGCTGGTGTCGAAACTGGACGCCTTCATGCGGCCATCGTCGAACACCAGTGATTCGGACGCGGCGGTTTCCAGGAACAACTCGCCATCATCGGCACCGGAGAGTGCGTCAGCAAGCACGGGCCGGACATCGTCCGCGTCGAATTCGAACTGGCTGATCGGTTCGTCGGACATGAAGGACCTCGTTTGTCGCGCATTGGAAGGGGTAGACATAGTTCAGCCCGCGCCGCGAGGGAATAAGCGCGGGGCGCAGCAATCGCAGCGCCGTCACCGGCGGGCGGCCTGATTCGTGACCCGCGAGCGGGTCGCTTCCCCGGTGAGGCGAATGGACGCACACGGCCCGTCACACCGATTGCAGATCGCAAATTCAAAAGCAATTTCAGGCAGAAAGCTGCATAATGGCGCTCCGCCACCTGCACGGTAAACTGTTGATAGGCTTGAATCTTCCGTCAAATTGGACCAAGCCCTGCGCAAGGGGATACAAATAGTGTGCTTGGTGACCTGACAGCGTAGGTGACCGGCTCTATATTCCGCCGCCATCGGTGAGGGTTCCTCGCCTTCACGCCTGACTTGTATGGGGAAGCCATGCGTTTCTTGACCGCAATCGTGCTCACTTGGTTTTTAGCCTCCACCTCCGCCTTCGCGCTTAGCGTACCGGTGGATGGGGCGCTGGGTCTTCAGCACGCCGTTACACCGATCATGGAGCGGATCACTGAATTCCACAATTTGCTTCTGTGGATCATCATTCCGATCACGCTCTTCGTCATGGGTCTGCTGATCTATTGCATGATCCGCTTTAATTCCAAGAACAACCCGGTTCCGAGCAAGAATAGTCACAACACCCTTCTCGAGGTTGTTTGGACGGCTCTGCCGGTGGTGATCCTGATCGCGATCTCGGTCTTCTCCTTCCCGCTTCTCTATTATCAAGAAGAAATTCCCGACGCCGATTTCACGATCAAGGCGACAGGAAGCCAATGGAACTGGACGTTTGAGTATCCTGACCAAGGGGCTCCGGAATATCTCTCCATGATGGTGCCTGAAGCCGACCTCCAGCCAGGGCAGTTGCGCAATCTGTCGGTCGACTACCCGCTGGTCGTGCCGCTCGATGCAACGATCCGCCTGCAGGTTACGGCGACCGATGTGATCCACAATTTTGCAATGCCGGCCTTTGGCACCAAAATCGATGCCATTCCGGGCCGCATTAATGAGTCGTGGTTCCAGGTCACTGAAGAGGGTGTCTATTACGGGCAGTGCTCCGAGCTGTGCGGTCTGGGGCATGCTTACATGCCGATCGAAGTTCACGTCGTTTCTCAGGCTGCCTTCGACGCCTGGATCGCTGCTGAACCGGGCAGCGACGAATCGAATGCCGTAATTGCCTCATATGAAGCCGCGCGGAATACGCGCTTGGCGCAACTCGATTAGGAATGGGCCGAACCATGTCTGCTGACGCCGCAAATCACGACGCTCACACCCCCAGCATGTATGACTGGAAGCGCTGGGTGTTCTCCACCAATCACAAGGACATCGGCACGATGTACCTGATCTTCGCGATTATCGCGGGGATTGTTGGTGGTGGCATGTCCGGCCTGATCCGCTGGGAACTGGCCGAGCCCGGCCTGCAGGTCTTTAATGGCACGGCATTCGGCGGCTTCTTCGGCGATGCCCAGAGCTATAACGTCATCATGACGATGCACGGCCTGATCATGATCTTCTTCATGGTCATGCCGGCGATGATTGGCGGGTTTGGCAACTGGTTCGTTCCGCTGATGATCGGCGCACCCGACATGGCATTCCCGCGCATGAACAACATCTCCTTCTGGCTCCTGCCCGCCTCCTTCTCGCTGGCCGTGATGTCGATGTTTGTGCCCGGAGCTGGCGGCGCCAATGGATTCGGCGGCGGCTGGGTGATGTATCCGCCGCTCTCGACCATGGGGCATCCGGGGCCTGCGATGGATCTGCTGATCCTGTCGCTGCATATCGCCGGTATCAGCTCAATCCTCGGCGCGATCAATTTTATCACCACGATTTTCAACATGCGCGCTCCGGGCATGACCATGCACAAGATGCCCTTGTTCGTCTGGTCGATGCTGGTGACGGTCTTCCTGCTGCTGCTCTCGCTCCCGGTTCTCGCCGGCGCGCTGACCATGTTGCTGACGGATCGTAATTTTGGCACCGCCTTCTTTGATCCGGCGGGCGGCGGTGATCCCGTGATGTACCAGCACCTGTTCTGGTTCTTCGGTCACCCGGAAGTCTACATCCTGATCCTGCCCGGTTTCGGTATGGTCTCGCACATCGTCTCGACCTTCTCGAAAAAGCCCGTCTTCGGCTATCTCGGCATGGCCTACGCCATGGTCTCGATCGGCGTGATCGGCTTCATCGTTTGGGCCCACCACATGTTCACGGTCGGCATGCCGGTCGATCTGAAGGCCTATTTTGTCGCGGCGACCATGGTCATCGCGGTGCCGACGGGGATCAAGATTTTCTCCTGGATCGCGACGATGTGGGGCGGTTCGATCGAGCTGCGCACTCCCATGCTCTGGGCGATCGGCTTCATCTTCCTGTTTACCGTCGGCGGCGTGACTGGCGTGGTGCTGGCCAATGCCGGGGTCGATGAGTCTCTGCACGACACCTATTACGTGGTTGCTCACTTCCACTACGTGCTGTCGCTCGGCGCGGTGTTCGCGATCTTTGCCGGTTGGTATTACTGGTTCGAAAAGATCTGGGGCGTGAAATACAATTCCATCCTCGCGCGCCTGCAATTCCTGTTCTTCTTCGTCGGTGCCAATGTCATTTTCTTCCCGCAGCACTTCCTGGGTCTTCAGGGCATGCCGCGCCGTTATGTCGATTACGCCGACGGCTTCGCCTTCTGGAACGGGGTTTCGTCCTTCGGTTATCTGATCATGCTGGTCGGAATGGTGCTGTTCTTCGCGGTGCTGATCGAAGCTGCGATCCGTCGCCGCAAGGCCGATGCCAATCCTTGGGGCGAAGGTGCCACGACGTTGGAGTGGACCTTGTCCTCGCCACCGCCTTTCCACCAGTTCAACGAGCTGCCGCGGATCAAATAGGCGCCATGGCGGACACCTCGACCAACCCCGGCGTTCATCGCACTGAGGGCGGGGCCGTTTCGACGGCCTCGCCCCGCGACTTTTTCGATCTGATGAAGCCGCGGGTGATGACGCTTGTCGTCTTCACAGCTTGCGCTGGCCTGGTTGCGGCGCCGGTCGATATGGACCCGGTGCTGGCGATCATTGCGATCCTGAGCCTGGCCGTCGGTGCCGGTGCCGCTGGCGCGCTCAACATGGCCTATGATGCCGATATCGACGCCATCATGCAGCGCACCCGCAAGCGGCCGATCCCGCGCGGCGCCGTCAGCAAGGCCGATGCCTATGGGCTGGGCATCATTGCCTCAATCCTGTCGGTGCTGATGATGGCGATGGCGAGCAATTATCTCGCCGCAGGGCTGCTGGCCTTCTCGATCTTCTTCTACGCCGTGATCTATTCGATGTACCTGAAGCGCTCGACGCCGCAGAATATTGTGATCGGTGGTGCCGCCGGCGCCTTCCCGCCGATGATTGGCTGGGTCGCGGCGACCGGGCACATCTCGCTCGATGCCTTCATCCTGTTCATGATCATCTTCCTGTGGACGCCGCCGCACACCTGGGCGCTGGCGCTGTATAAATGTGGCGATTACGCCGCCGCCGGCATTCCGATGATGCCGGTCGCCAAGGGCCCCAAATCGACCCGTCTGCAGATTCTGCTCTATTCCTTTGTGCTGGTAATTTTCGCTGGCGCGCCGGTGCTGACCGGGCTTGGCGGCGTCGCCTATGCCCTGACTTCGCTGGGCGGTGGGGCGCTGTTCCTGCTGCTGGCCTGGCGCGTCTTCAACTCGCGCGCCGGTGAAGCCGGGTCTGCCGAGGAGGGCGCGCTCTATGCCGTCCGCGTCGGCGACAAGGCTGCGCGCGATCTGTTCGCCTATTCGATCGGCTATCTGACCGTCCTATTTGCCGCATTGATCATCGAGCATGGATTTGGTGGATATATGGCCGTTCCAGGAGTCGGCGGATGACCTCGCAAGACGATAACGAAGCTGAGCATATTCCCTTCGGTGGCCGCGAAGGCCGTGTTGTGCCGGGCGAAAGCGTGGTGCTGACGCCCGAGCAATTGGCGGCGCGCAAGCGACGCAATATCGCGATCGGGCTGAGCCTGTTTGCCTTCTGTGCGTTGGTTTTCGTCGTCTCTGTGGTTCGGATCGGGCATAATTTCGCCCAGGCTGGCAGCCTGTGAACCCGCTGGATAACAAGAATGCGCGCGTTGCCGTGTTTGCCGGCATTGCGTCTGTGGCGATGGTCGGTGCAGCGTTTGCCGCTGTGCCGCTCTATAGCCTGTTCTGTCAGGTGACCGGATATGGTGGCACCACTCAGATTGCGCTGGGCGAGGCGGGGCAAGTGCTCGACCGCGAGGTCACCGTTCTGTTCGACGCCAATACCGGTCGCGGCATTCCCTGGCAGTTTGAGCCCGTACAGCGCTCAATAACGCTGCATGTCGGCGAGAGCGGCTTGGCCTATTATCGCGCGACCAATACTTCCGACCGCCGGATCACCGGCGTCGCGTCCTATAATGTTGCGCCTTACAAGGTCGCGTCGTACTTTTCCAAGATCGAGTGTTTTTGCTTTACTGAACAAACACTTGATCCGGGGCAGACCATGGATATGCCGGTCTTGTTCTTCGTCGACCCGCTGATTGTCGAAGATGCCTATCTGGATGATGTGCATACCATCACCCTGTCCTATACGTTTTTCGAAACCGATGAGGCTGCGTCTTCGCCAAGCGATGCCGCGCCTTAGCATTGAACCTTTGCCCTGCGGCGGTTATCACCACGCAACAGGGCTGATTTGAAGTCGCAGGAGATTCGCGATGGCTGGGCATGCCGTAAAACACGATTACCACTTGGTCGACCCGAGCCCGTGGCCGTTCGTCGGCTCCGTGGGTGCTTTCCTGCTGGCGCTCGGTGCCGTGGGCAATATGAAAGGTCTCGTCGGACCTGATCATCCGCTGGCGATCCTCTATGCCGATGGCGGCTGGGGTGGGCTGATTCTCGGCTTCGGCGTGGTCATCTACACGATGATCGGCTGGTGGGGCGATGTGATCAAGGAATCGAGCCAGGGCGATCACACGCCCGTGGTCGATATCGGTCTGCGTTACGGCATGATCATGTTCATCACCTCGGAGGTGATGTTCTTCGTCGCTTGGTTCTGGGTCTTCTTCGAATACGCGATCTTCCACGAAGTCCGCATCGACCCGGCGTTGGCGTCCTGGCCGCCCGCCGGCGTAGAGACGTTCAACCCGTGGCATATCCCGCTGATGAATACGCTGGTGTTGCTGTTGTCGGGCACGACGGTGACCTGGGCTCACCACGCGCTACAGCATGACGACCGCAAGGGCGCCAAGTTGGGCCTGTTGCTGACCGTCCTCCTCGGGCTCTCCTTCACCGCTCTGCAGGCGATCGAATATTCCGAAGCGGGCTTCTCGATTTCGGAAAACCTCTACGGGTCCGCCTTCTTCATGGCGACGGGCTTCCATGGTGCGCATGTCATCATCGGCACCATCTTCCTCGCCATTTGTCTGTTCCGCCTGATGGCTGGCCAGATGACGCCGACGAAGCATTTCGGCCTTGAAGCGGCAGCCTGGTATTGGCACTTCGTCGATGTGGTCTGGCTGTTCCTGTTCACCTTCATCTATGTGGTCTTCCAGTAGGATTATTTGACGTGGAAAAGCCCTCCCCCTTCGTCGCTGGCCTGACGGGCCGGTGCCCGAAGTGCGGGGAGGGCGCCATGTTCGACGGCCTGCTCGAAATTGCGCCGCGCTGCGATGCGTGTGGTGCAACTTTCGAAGGCGCCGAGGTCGGTGACGGTGCGACCGTGTTTGCGCTGTTCATCGTCGGCTTCCTCGCGATCACCCTGTTTTTGTTGGTCGCGGTCGCCTTTCGCGGCCTGCCCTGGTGGGGGCATATGATCATCCAGGTGCCGTTCATTTTTGGGGCTTCGATCTTGTGCCTGCGGCCCCTCAAGGGACTGTTGTTTGCCCTGCAATTCCAACACGACGCACAACAGGGTCAGCTGGACGAATAGCGTTGCTGGCGCGCTTCGGCGGCCCGTGGAGACCCATCGCATGCCACGCTTCAGACCGCTCCCTGTCTTGACGGCCTTCACGCTGGTCAGTCTGGCCATCCTCGTTTCGCTCGGCATGTGGCAAATGCGGCGGATGGAATGGAAGACGGAACTGATCGCCGCCTATGGCGTGCGCGGCTCGGTGACCTCTTTTGAGCAAGCGCTGTGCGGCGAGTTCGATGGCCCTTTCGGTCCGAGCATCACAGCCCCGGCGCCGCTCGCCGGCGCGCAGCTGCGCTATTATTCCCTGCGTGACCGCCCGGGCTGGGTTCGGGTCGGGCTGATGCCGGCACCGCGCTGCTCGGCTGATGCACCGCAACGCTACCTGTTCGTGGAAACCGGCTTTGAGGATATGGACGGCAATATTGTCTCCCGTCCGCAGAGCTGGCGCATCGATGCGCTGCCGAGGCCAGGACAATTCGCCAGCGGAAACGATCCGGACACTAATCAGTGGTATGTGTTTGATCGGAACATGATGGCGCGCGCGCTTGGAACGGACCCGGATCAGGTGCTTGATCGCTGGGCCCGGGCCGATTTGGGCTTGCCTGCCAGCTTGGCACAAACCCCGCCGGCCCGGCATCTCGGCTATGCGTTGACGTGGTTCGGCCTGGCGGCGGCGCTGATTGGCGTCTATTTGGCGCTGCACATTGCCCGGGGTCGGCTGCGTTGGTCGGCCAAGCAGAAGCAATAGGGACAGGCGGCGAACAATCGCCGCCACGGGAGCAGACCAGTGGCACTTTGGCGTGATGCGGATATTGTGGAGCCCCTGATGGGTCAGGGCATCCGGCTGCGCGCGCCAATGCTTGAGGACTATGAGAGCTGGGCCAAACTGCGCGGTGCCAGCCGTGGTCACACCGAGCCGTGGGAACCATCCTGGACGATTGACGAGCTGAGCCGCAGCGCCTTCAAGCGACGCCTCGAACGCTATCAACTCGACCGTCAATCGGGCATGGGCTATCCGTTTTTCGTGTTCCGAAGCCGCGACAATGTCCTGCTTGGGGCCTGCAATCTCAACAATATCCGGCGCGGCGTGCAACAGAGCGCTGATATCGGCTATTGGGTTGGCACGCCCTATATCCGCCAAGGCCATACGCGTTCGGCCGTGCGGCGGATTCTCGCCTTCGCGTTTGACAGCCTGGATCTGCATCGCGTCGAAGCTGCCTGCCGCCCGGAGAACAAGGCGTCACGCAAATTGCTCGAAAGCGTTGGCTTCCAGTATGAAGGCCGCGCGCGTGGTCTGCTCAACATTGCCGGGGATTGGCGCGACCATGATCGCTACGCCCTGCTGAATACCGATCCGAGACTATGACCTCAGTCGACTTCGAAACCGGTGCCCGCGCGGCCGGGGCGGTGGTTTTCACCATCGCGCTGGATCGCGGTCTGATCCGTTTTACCGGCGCCTTCGAAAGTTTTGGGCTCGACCGGGCGCAATGCGACTGGGGTGAATTTTGCGCCCGTCTTGGCCCCGCTGATCAGGCCAGTCTCGATTTGGCGCTTCGCGGCGACCGGATCGATTTGCGGGTCAGGCTGATCGGCGAGGGTGGCGACGTCGCCTATATCCGCCTGCTCGGCGAACGCAGTGGTGAGCAGCAATTTGTTGGTCTGATGACCCCGGCCGGCTGGAGCGGGGATGGCGCTGTGCGCATCCACGAGGAACACGCGCTGGCCAATGCTGTCGCCGCCGGTGAAGTCTTGGCTTGGTACCAGCCGATCATTGCGCTGGAGACCGGACGGCTCGCCGGGTTCGAAGCGCTTGCGCGTTGGGAGCGGCCTGGTGTCGGCGTGCTGGTGCCGCAGGACTTTCTCGCAATGGCCGATGATCTCGATCTGCTCGGCCGGATCAGTACCGAAGTGCGGGCCTCCGCGATTGCCGACCTGTCGGTATGGCGCGCCGCATGTGCGGGCAGCGGGGACTTGTTTGTCGCCGCCAATGCCACGGTGAGTGAATTATTGTCGCCGGATTTCGCTGATGCTTTGCTCGACACGGTGAGGCGGGCAAAATTGCCGCCGGGCGCGTTCAAGCTTGAAATCGCGGAAACCGAAATCATGCGCGAGCCGGATCTCGCCGCGAGCGCCATGGCCAAGCTGGCTGCCGGCGGCGTGGCCTTGGCGTTGGACGATTTCGGGACCGGCTATTCCTCGCTGGCGCGGCTGGAAATGCTGCCCTTCAATGTCGTCAAGATCGACCGTTATTTCGTTCGTGCCATGGCCGCCAATGAGAGCGCCGGCACGGTGGTGCAATCGGTGATCCAGCTGGCGCGGCATTTCGATATGAAAGTCGTCGCCGAAGGGATAGAGAGCGCCGCGTGTGCTGACGGCCTGCGGGCGATGGGGTGTGATTTCGGGCAGGGTTATCGCTATGCCGGCGCGCTCGCACCCGACCAAGCGCTGCTCGCGGTGCGCGACGGGATTGAAGGCCGTTTCCTGCCGCCAGCCTGAGGCGTCAGGCGGTACCCGATGCGCCCGAAAGATGTTCCGGCGTGACGCCCAGAGTGCCGAGCGCGTTTTCCCATTTGCCGTCGATATCGTCGCTGAAGACCAGAGTCTCGTCGGCATCGGCGACCAGCCAGGCATTGGCCGCAAGCTCGTCCTCCAACTGCCCCGAACCCCAACCGGCATAGCCCAGCGCCAGCATTGAGCGGCGCGGCGGCGTGCTTGACGCCATGGCATCGAGGGCATCCTTGGTTGAGGACAGGCCAATATGATCGGTCACGGCCAAGGTCGAATCGACGGTCTGGAAGTCATTGGTGTGCAGCACGAAGCCGCGTTGGCGTTCCACCGGGCCGCCGAGCAGGACGGGCCGGTCGATGGTCTCATCGGTGGTTTCGACGCCGAGCTGTTCAAATACTTCGGGCAGGCGCAGGCCCTCGACCTGCTTGTTGAGCACAATACCCATCGCGTGCTCGGCGGAATGATCACACATCAGGATCACCGAGCGATCAAATCGCGGATCGCCGATCCCCGGTGAAGCGATCAGCAATTTGCCGCCGAGAAAACCGGGAGGCCGCGAAGGTGAGTCGTTACTGCTCATAATTGGATGATGCGGCTAAATAGGGGGATGCGTCCAGCGGTGTTCCCGCTATCTTGGGCTGCGCAATCGCGACTAGTCTTTTCAGCAGGAGAATCAGCCATGACCATTTCGGTGGGAGATCGCATTCCGGACGCCAGCTTCATGACCATGACAGCAAGCGGACCGAACCGTGTCAGCACGGACGACGTGTTTGGCGGCAAGACCGTGGCGCTGTTTTCAGTGCCTGGCGCCTATACCCCGACCTGTTCGGCCAAGCACCTGCCCGGCTTCGTGCAGCATGCCGCAGAGATCAAAGCCAAGGGCGTCGACACCATTGCCTGCATGTCGGTCAATGATGTGTTCGTCATGAATGCCTGGGGCAAGGACCAGGGCGTCGGCGAAGACGTCATGATGCTCGCTGACGGTAATGGCGATTTTGCCAAGGCGGTCGGCCTCGAAATGGACGGCACCGGCTTTGGCATGGGCACCCGCGCCCAGCGCTTTTCCCTGATCGCCAAGGATGGCGTTGTCACGGAGCTGAATGTCGAGGCACCGGGCGAATTCAAGGTGTCGTCCGCAGACCATATTCTCGGCCAGCTCTAAGCTGGACCGGCGCATGACGGACCGGGCACAGGCCCGGTCCGAAACGACAAAGGGAGGCCTGTTATGGATCTCATTATCACGGGTGTGCTGCTATTGCTGGCCCTGGCGGTCATCGCCTCGGTCATCAAGACTGTGCCACAGGGCAAGGAATTTACCGTCGAGCGCTTCGGGCGCTTCACCCGGACCCTCAAGCCGGGCCTCCATTTCATCATGCCGTTCATCGATAGCATCGGCTACAAGATGAATATGCGTGAACGCGTGCTCGACGTGCCCAATCAGGATGTCATCACCAAGGACAATGCGACCGTCTCGGTTGATGCGGTGATTTTCATCCAGGTGCTCGATGCGCCACGCGCGGCCTATGAGGTCGATAATCTCGATTTCGCCATCCTCAATCTTTGCCTGACCAATGTGCGGACCGTGATCGGTTCGATGGATCTCGATGAGACCCTGTCGAAGCGTGACGAGATCAATGCGCGTCTGCTGTCTGTGCTCGATTCGGCCACCAATCCCTGGGGCGTCAAGGCGACCCGGATCGAGATCCGCGACCTGTCGCCACCACACGACATCACCGAAGCGATGGCCCGGCAAATGAAGGCTGAGCGTCTGAAACGTGCCGAAATTCTCGAAGCCGAGGGTGCCAAGCAATCGGCCATCCTGCGCGCCGAGGGCGAGAAGGAAGCAGCGATCCGTCAGGCCGAAGGCCGGCGCGAAAGTGCCTTTCTCGACGCCGAAGCGCGCGAACGCGAGGCCCAGGCCGAAGCCAAGGCGACCGAAATGGTGTCCAACGCCATCGCCAAGGGCGATGTCTCGGCGATCAATTATTTCCTCGGCCAAAAATATATCGAGGCCTTCGGCAAGCTGGCGACCAGCGATCAGCAGCGCACCGTCATCATTCCGGCCGAATTCTCGAATATTCTCAGCACGATCACCGGTGTTGGTGAACTCGGTAAGGCCGCGCATGAAGCGATTCGGGAGACCACCCGCAAGCCCTGAAATGCGGCAATTTGAAACTGGAGGTCAGTGATGGATGTCATAATTTCCCTGCTTGAACGCCTGAGCCTCTGGGCCTGGTGGGCCTTGGCCGGTCTGTTTCTGATTGGCGAAGTGCTGACCGGGACGACCTTCCTGTTATGGCCGGCAGCCGCCGCTTTCCTCACCGGCATTCTGGCGTTCGGATTTCTGGGCGTCAGTTGGCCGGTGCAATTGAGTGTTTTCGCCATGCTCACCCTGGTCCTCGTCTGGGCGGGTGATCGCTGGGTCAGGCCTGTCCTGAACCGCGGCAAGGAGACCGGCCTTAATGATCGTGCTGCGCGCATGGTCGGCCAGCGGGTCAAAGTGGTCAGCGATTTTGCAACCGGCCGTGGCCGTGTCCATTTCGACGATGGCGAATGGAGCGCCGAAACGAGCGACGGCTCCGACCCGGTCCGCGACAGCCAGGTCATTATCGACGAGGTTCGGGGCGTGACACTGATCGTACACCCGGCATAGTTATGCATCCGGCAGAGCAATGAGGGCGCTGGTTCACGGGGCGTAAACCCAAGCCGTGGCAGAGTTCCGCATTGGTTGTCGTGGGCAGTGTTTGCCCCGCCGAAAAGCGGAGCAGGCATGGAATTGACCGAAGAAGCCAAACGCATCGCGGCGCTGCACGAGCTCAACCTGCTCGATACGGCCCCGGAGGACGGGTTCGACTCGATCACCAAGCTCGCGGTGACGCTGACCGGAGCCTCGATGGCGGCGATTTCGCTGATCGATCATGACCGGCAATGGTTCAAATCAAGGGTCGGGCTGGACGTTGAAGAAACGCCGCGGAATGTCGCCTTCTGTGACCACGCCATCCGCCAGGATGCCATGCTCTATGTGCCCGATGCGCGGCTGGATGACCGGTTCAAGCAAAATCCACTTGTCACCGGCGCACTCAATATCCGTGGCTATGCCGGCATGCCGCTACTGGTGGAGGGCGGGTATCGAATTGGCACGCTGTGCGTGATCCATGATCAACCGTTTGAGCTTGATGGCATGACGTTGCAGCACCTCGCAGTGCTGGCGCGGGTGGTCGAAGAGCAAATCAAGACCCGCACCCAGAGCGCCGAGGCGCATCGTGCCAACCGGCTGCTGACAGCCATCGCTGAAATTCAACGGCAATTCATCACCGACGCTTCTTCGATCGACGAAGCCTTCGACCATTTGCTTGCCGTTACCCTGGAGTTCACCGGCAGCACATGCGGCTTCATCGGCGAAGTCGTTGAGGACGAATCCTCTCGCTATGTCCGAACTCAGGCTTTCAGTGATCTCGCCAGCGGCGCGCAGCCTGATGAACAGCGTCGGGAACCGTTCGAATTCCGGCGTTTCGACACCCTGGTTGGGCACACGCTCAAGACCGGCGAGTTGGTGATCGCCGATGCCCCAGACCAAGATCCGCGTGGTTCTGCCGCTCTGGATCCCATGCCGGCAATGCAGGCCTATCTCGGCGTGCCGCTCAAGGAAAAGGGTGCCGTCATTGCGATGATCGGGATTGCCAACCGGCCCGGTGGTTATGACGAAGCCCTCGTCGCGGAGTGCGCGCCACTCTTCACCACGGTCGCCAATCTGCTTCGGGCCCGGCGAACGGAGATCGCCCGCGACCGCGCGCTCGCTGAGCTGGCGCTGAGCAAGGCACGCTATGACCTCGCCATCGCCGGCAGCGCTGCCGCGATCTGGGAATTCGATTTCGCAGCGGGGACGATGTTTACCTCTGAGCGACTGCGTCAAGTGATCGGCCGTTCGCCGGGCAAGCCGGTTGACGGGCGCACGATCAATCCGCTCGCGATGAATGACTTTTTTGACCGCGTTCATGCGGATGATCGTGTGCGCTTGCAGAGCGCGTTACGGGCCCATCTCAAGCACCGCACGCCCTTCGCTCTCGATCTCGATTTCCAGCACTCTGAGGGACATTATCTGCGCGTGGCTGCGTGTGGGCAGGCTGAATGGAACGAAACCGGGCGAGCGATCCGGATGGCCGGTTCGATTGAAGACATTACCGAGCGCTCGGGCCTGATCGCTGAGCGGGAGAGTACCAGTGCTCGCCTGGGCGCGGTGACCGAGCTTGGCGGGATCGGCAGTTGGGAAGTCGATCTTGATGCCGGCACGATGCTCTGGGACTCGATGACGCGCCGGATTCATGAAGTCGATGATGATTATGTGCCCGACCTCGTGACGGCGGTTGAATTCTATGCGCCCGAGGCCCGCGACACGCTGCAGGCAGCCATCGATCACGGCGTCAGCAATGGTGTGCCCTGGGACCTTGAGCTTCCATTTGTGACCGCAAAGGGAAATTCCGTCTGGGTGCGCGCGGTCGGGCGGGCGATCTCGCTTGATGGCCAGGTCTCAAAACTGGTGGGCTCATTTCAGGACGTCACCGAGCGCCGGGCCAGGGAGGAAGAGTTGAAATCTCTTTCGACCCGGCTGACCGTCGCGCTCGACGCTTCGAAACTCGGCCTTTGGGAATTCGAAATCGAAACAGGTCGACCAATCTGGGACGAACAATTGAAAGTCCTGTTCGGGCGCGCCGGACTGCCCACCCCGACATTTGCTGAATGGACGGCTATGATCCATCCCGACGATCGCGATGCGGTTCTTGCCCGTTCGCGCAGCGTGCTGGACGTTGGCGAGGGCTATTCCCATGCCTACCGTATTGTGCGCCCAGACGGGTCGATCCGGCATGTGCGTTCGCGCGGCCTTGTTCGCAAGCGGCTGGATGGAAGTTTGATGGTGACCGGGGTCTTGGCCGACATCACTGACGATGTCGAACGGACAGAGGAACTGGATCACCAGCGTGCCCGGGCTGAGAGTGCCAATCAGGCCAAATCGCAATTCCTGGCCAATATGAGTCATGAGATTCGCACACCGCTCAATGGCGTGCTCGGGATGTCGCAATTGTTGAAGCTGACACCACTTTCCGAGCAGCAGGAAGGCTATGTCAGGACGCTACAAACCTCGGGCGAAGCTCTGCTCGAATTGGTCGAGGATATCCTCGATATCTCCAGGATCGAATCCGGCGTGGTGCAGCTGGCCAATGATCCGTTCGATTGGCTGCCGGTGGTGGAATCGGTGCTCGACATGGTCGACGCGACGGCTCGCAAAAAAGCGATTGCGTTGCGTTGCGAACAGGCCGCCGAGCTGCCGGTAAGGGTTGTCGGCGACCAGAAGCGTCTGCGTCAGATGTTGATCAACATCATTGGCAATGCCGTAAAGTTCACGAACGAAGGTTCGGTCACCGTTCGGGTCGAGCCGCAACCGCAAAACCGGATCCGCTTTTGCGTCACCGACACGGGGCCGGGTATCGCTGCCGACCAGAGGGAGCGGATTTTTGACCGCTTTGCTCAAGTCGATACCTCGCGGACGCGGGAGCATGGTGGCAGCGGGCTTGGGCTCGCGATTTGCCGCGACCTGGTTCAGCTCGCCGGCGGCGAGATCGGGCTGGAAAGTCAACCCGGTGCCGGTTCCCAATTCTGGTTCGAGCTACCCTTGGCGCCGGCCGAAGCCGCTGAAACCCAACCCGCTGAATTACTCGTACCGGCTGGCCGGCCGGGGGGGTCGGCGCGGATACTGGTCGTCGATGATGTGATGACCAACCGGCTGGTCGCCTCCGCCCTGGTGCAGCATGCCGGGCACGAGGTCAGGCTCGCCGGAAACGGCCTGGAGGCGATTGAAGCGCTCGACAGCGACCGCTTTGATGCCATTTTGATGGATATCCAGATGCCGGTTATGTCCGGTGACGAGGCGATTCAGACGATCCGTCGCAGTGGCAAGCCCTATTCAGGCATTCCGATCTATGCCGTCACGGCCGATGCCACCAAGGGCGCGCGCGAACATTATCTTGAGATCGGCGCCACCGGCTATCTGTCCAAGCCGCTCGATATCAAGGAGATATCCGCAGCGCTCGACGCAGTTCCGCGCGGCGCCGTGCAATAAAATGACGACGGTTTAGCGTTTTGCGCTCCGCGCCTCGGCCAAGCCTTGGCGGGCGAGTTCGTCGGCGCGTTCATTGCCCGGATCGCCGGTGTGGCCCCGCACCCAACGCCAGTCGATCGTCTGGCCATGCGTCAGGGTTTCGAGGCGTTGCCACAGATCGACATTCTTGACCGGCTTGCGGTCGGCGGTCTTCCAGCCACGCTTTTTCCAGCCATGGATCCATTTGGTGATGCCGTCGCGCAGATAGCTGCTATCGGTGATCAGGATGATGTCGTGATGATTGGCCTTCATCGCTTCGAGTGCCTGGATCGCCGCCAACATCTCCATCCGGTTATTGGTGGTGTCGGCCTCACCGCCACAGATTTCCTTGCGATGGCCATTCCATTCCAGAATCGCACCCCAGCCGCCCGGGCCAGGATTGCCGGAACAGGCGCCGTCAGTATGGATCGTCACGGTGCTCACTTTGGAGTTCATTTCGGGTATTTCCGCGCCATGTCGTCGAGGCCCGCCTGGATCAGCTCTTCCAGTACATCCAGGTCCACATCGGCCAGCTTGGTGATGTAGAGGCAGGACTTGCCCTCCTTGAACTTGCCAAGCCGGTCGAGGATCAGGGTGAAATTGGTGTAGCCGGGCATGATGTAGACGACGAGGCCGGACTTGCGCGGCGAAAAGCCGGTGCGCATGGAATCACCTTCGCGGCCGGTCGCGTATTTATAGTGATATTCGCCGAAACCGATCATCGTCTCGCCCCACATGCGCGGTTCCCAGCCGGATATCCGTGTCATCATTGCGAGCAGGGTTTCGGCATCCTGGCGGCGGGTTGGGTGTTCGACGGTTGCGATGAAGTCGGCCGGCGCGACCGCCGTAACCTGGGTCTTGTTCATTGAATTTTCGGTCGTCTTTTCCGTCGTCATATTGGTCTCCTGGAACGTTTGCCGCCGTGATGAGAGCCGGATGGGCGGTCCGGGAATGCGCAAGGGTTGCGAATGATAGCCGATCCGTCGGGTTTGGGATTTCTGGGGCCGCGCTAGAGTATGCGGCCAATCAACGGATCCCCGAACACCGCGAGTGTGACGGCCAGGCTCGAAGCCACAAAACAGACCAGCCAAGTCCCCCAGCCCCCGCCGGCCCGGCGAATGGCGAGAACGGCGAGGATGGCCAGTACCGCACAGACCGCCAAGTGGATCGGATAGATGCCAATGCCGGTCATTACGCCCATTTTGGCTTCGTCATTGGGGTGGATGAAAACCGACATCCCAAAGGACAACATCCGCATATAGAAGGCGAAATAGGCCAGCGAAACGCCAATAACCGGCATTCGCCGCACGATCAGAAAACCCAACACGCCCTCAACAATGGTCACTGCCGGGCCGCCCGCGAGAATCGAAAAGCGCGCCAGCCAGCTCAGTTCAAGGGTGCCATCAACCGGACCGGCGCTATTGAGCTGAAGAAACATGTTCAGACCGAAGGCGCGCCCGGCGAAATAGTGCCCGGCTTCATGCAAGAGGAAGCTGGCCACGCCGAGTGGCACGAGAATGAGACCCAAGCGGGTGAGTTGTGAACGGGTCATGCCGGGGCCTTTCTGTCAGCCCACAATCTTGGGAAGCTTGAACACAACATCTTCATCCGTGACCCGAATATTGTCGACAGTGACATCGAACCGGGCTCTGAACGCGGCAATCAAGTCCTCGACCAGATCCTCGGGTGCCGAAGCGCCGGCCGTGATGCCGACCGTCTCGATGTCGCGGATCGCAGCCCAGTCGACGTCTTCGGCGCTGGAGATCAATTGCGAGCGCGGCGCGCCGGCGCGTTTGGCGACTTCGACCAAGCGCACTGAGTTGGACGAATTGGGGGCGCCGATTACGAACACGATGTCGGAGCGTGGCGCCAGCGCCTTGACCGCCGCCTGCCGGTTGGTGGTTGCGTAGCAGATGTCTTCCTTGTGCGGCGCTTCGATTTGCGGGAAGCGCGCCTGCAGTGCCGCGACGATCGCCGAGGTGTCATCGACGGAGAGTGTCGTCTGGGTCACGAAGGCGAGGCGCGAGGCATTGAGCGGCGTGAAGTCAGCGACGTCCTCGATCGTCTCAATCAGCGTGATCGCGCCATCGGGCAATTGCCCCATCGTGCCGACGACTTCGGGATGGCCGGCATGGCCGATCAACACGATTTCGCGATCCGTGGCGTGGTGGCGCTGGGCCTCGACATGGACTTTTGACACCAGTGGGCAGGTAGCATCGACATAGATCAGATTGCGCCGCTTTGCCTCTTCCGGCACCTGTTTGGGCACGCCATGAGCGGAGAACACCACCGGCCGGTCGTCGGGGCATTGGTCGAGTTCCTCGACGAAAACAGCCCCAAGCGCTTCGAGACGCTCAACGACATGGCGGTTATGGACGATTTCGTGGCGGACATAGACCGGAGCGCCGAAACGCTCCAGCGCACGCTCAACGATCTGGATCGCGCGATCGACGCCGGCGCAGAATCCGCGCGGTGCAGCCAGCAGGACAGTAAGGGGGGGGCGCTCGCCACTCATCGGTGTCAGTTCTCCATCAGCGATACCGTTGCGCACGCCTCGCGCGCATCGTATGACCGTCCTAACAAAGTGGCTTGGCGCTATCCAGAGGCCGGGCGGGTATTCAAGTCAGGTAGTGCACAATGCGTTCTTTTGCCATCCTTGCCGCAGCAGCCTTCATGCTTTCGGGTTGCCAGACCGTCGTTCAGGCTTTCAGTGACCCGGTCGCCAATGCCGGTCCATGTCCCTCGGCACTTTCGCTCTATGATGCCCACCGCATCGTTGAACTCCAGGGCGGCGAAGTCCGTTACGAGAATATCGGCTTTACCGGCGAAATTTTGGGTGTCCGTTCGCTGTGCACCTATTCCGGCGAGAACCCGATCATCGCCAATCTCGAGCTCGACATGGCCTTCGGTCGCGGGCCCGCAGCGCAGGGCGAGAGCCATACCTATCAATATTTCGTCGCCGTGACCCGTCGCGACATCGCTGTCATCGAGAAACAGGTTTTCCCGGTCACTGTCCGCTTCCGTGCCGGTCAGGATCGCGTCTACATGACCGAAACGATCGATGCGATTTCGATCCCGCGTCTCAATGCTGATACGTCGGGGGTCAATTTCGAGATCCTCACCGGTTTCGAACTGACCGACGAACAACTCGCCTTTAATCGCACCGGCCAACGCTTCCGCGTGGGTGCTGGCCAGGACTGATTTCATGCCGTCAATTGCCGATCAGCTCAGCGCCCGGCTGGGCGACGCGTTCGCGGCCCTGCAGCTGCCGCGGGAGATGGGCCGTGTCACGCCCTCGACCAAATCCGGCACGGCGCCCTTCCAGTGCAATGGTGCCATGCCAGCGGCGAAGCTGGCAAAATCGAATCCACGTGAGCTGGCGCAGAAGCTTGTCGACGCTATCGCCGGTGATCCGCTGATCGCTGCGGCCGAGATCGCCGGACCGGGTTTCATCAATCTGACACCGGCCCAGAGCGCCTATGATGCGCGCGCCGCAGAGGTTGCTGCCGATACGCGCGCCGGAGTCCCGGTGACGGCAACGCCGCGCAAGGTGATGATCGATTTCGGCGGCCCCAATGTCGCCAAGCCGATGCATGTTGGCCATCTGCGCTCCTCCGTGCTGGGCGACAGCCTGCAGCGGTTATTACGCTTTCGCGGCGATACGGTGGTCTCCGATATCCATCTCGGCGATTGGGGCCTACAAATGGGCCACCTCATCACCGAGTTGCGCGAAGAACAGCCTGAGCTGCCGTATTTCGACGCGGGCTTCGAAGGCCCATATCCCGACGAACCGCCGGTCGATATCGACGATTTGGCGCGCCTCTACCCGCTGGCCTCCCAGAAGGCGAAGGCCGACGCTGATCGCCTCGAACTGTCGCGCAAAGCGACGGCTGAACTGCAAGCCGGCCGGCCTGGCTATCGGGCCCTGCTGGCGCATTTCATTTCGGTCTCAATCGCGGCGCTGAAGCAGGATTTCGATGCGCTCGGCGTGCATTTCGACCTGTGGAAGGGTGAGAGCGATGTCGATCCGCTGATCCCGGCCATGGTCGAGGATTTCAAGCAGCGCGGCATCGCCGAGCAAAGCGATGGCGCTTGGGTGATCCATATCGCCCGCGAAGACGACAAGAAGGAATTGCCGCCACTCATCCTCGTTACTTCGGGCGGTGCCTCGCTCTACGGCACGACCGATCTGGCGACGATTCTCGACCGCAAAGCCTCGTTCGGCCCCGATCTGACGCTCTATGTCGTCGATAGCGCCCAGGGCAATCACTTCCAGCAAGTCTTCCGCGCCGCCGAAAAGGCCGGACTGGTCAAGGACGGTGCGCTTGAGCATGTCAATTTCGGCTCGGTGAATGGCACCGACGGCAAGCGTCTGCGCACCCGCGATGGCGGCACATTTCGGCTCGCCGATCTGATCTCTTCGGCCATCGAGCGCGCCGGTCAACGGCTTCAGGAGGCCGGTCTCGCCGCTGATGTCAGCCCCGAGGAACATGACCGCGTCGCCCGCATGGTGGGACTGGCGGCGATCAAATTCGCCGATCTGCAGAATTATCGCACGACCAATTACGTGTTCGACCTTGATCGTTTCACCAGCTTCGAGGGCAAGACCGGCCCTTATCTGCTCTATGCTGCGGTGCGCGTGAAATCGCTGATGCGCAAGGCCGCCGAGGCCGGTGTTCGACCGGGCGCGATCTCGGTCGGGGCCGATGAAGAGCGCGATCTGGTGTTGGCGCTGGATGCGTTTGGTGCCGCCGTCGACCAAGCGATCGATAATCGCGCGCCCAACGCGCTGTGCGATCACGCTTTCTCGCTGGCCCAGGCCTTCTCGAAATTCTATTCGGCCTGTCCGATTCTCGGTGCTCCGGATGAGGCCACCAAGGCTTCACGTCTGGCACTGGCTGAAGCGACGCTGAAGCAACTCGAGCTCAGCCTTGGCTTGCTCGGCCTGGAAGCGCCCGAGCGAATGTAGCGGCTCCCCCGAACGGGGGAGGGAGCGAAAGCCGTAAAGCTTTAGTCTGCCTCCGGTGCTTCGGAGAAGATCGACATGCCCGCTGTTGCCCTTATTGCCACCGCCGTGTTGTTGCAGTCGACCACTACCCCTGCTTTCAGCGAAGATCCGCAGCAATACTCCGTCTGGCTGCAACAGGCCTGCCGTATCCAGCAAGTCGGTCATAGTGGCGGCGAGCCCGTTGACCACACCGAGTTTTGCACGTGTTTCGACAGCCATGTGCGCGACACGACTTCAGACAAGATTTACCGCGTCTTCGCGCTGGGCTCGCAAGGCGCCGCGCGGGAACAGGGCCTGATCGAAGACTGGCAGGCGGCACGCGATACGGCGGCGGCCGAGGCGGGCGCGATGACGCCAGAGGTCCAGACGAGCTTCACGACCATCCTGCAAAACGCGCTCATGGCCTGCCTGCCGCTCTCCAATCAGGGCGACTAACCAGCGCGAACCGGCGGGCCTGTCTGTTGGCCGCAATCGCCTGATCATGAGTCAGCGCTGTCGCGGCTTCGAATTACCGGGCATTTTACCCACAGGGCGCGATGATTATCGACGGTCGTGGATTGACTCTGCGGCGGCAGATACTAAGAGTGCGCCGCGACTGCCAGACCCGTCGCGAGACGCGTCTGGCGGGTGATATCTCCTCGCGGGAGAGACCGGCGAATATGCCGGCGCCGAAGGCGCAACCGCCCCGGAAACGCTCAGGCAGACGGACCGCGAGAGAGACGAACGCTGGAAAGTGAGTGGAGCCGCCAGGCTTCAACTCCACCGACGGAGCAAGCGTGTCTCGCAAGAGCGGGTTCGCGCGGAATCTCTCAGGTCACGGGACAGCGGGGGCGACGACTTGCCGGCGGAACACCGCTGGCAGGATCAGCGCTCTTGTCAGGAACCGTCAATGACCGAAATTCTCCATAAAACCCCGCTTCACGCTTTGCATGTCGAACTCGGCGGCAAGATGGTCCCCTTCGCGGGCTATGACATGCCGGTTCAGTATCCGCTCGGGATCATGGGTGAGCACAAGCAGACGCGCGAGAAGGCCGGTCTGTTCGACGTCTCGCATATGGGTCAGGCGCGCTATACCGGCGATGAAGCTGCGCTTGAGGCGCTGCTCACCTGTGATCTGGCGCTGCTGGGTGCCGGCGAACAGAAATACACCCTCCTGCTCAATGAGCAGGGCGGCATCCGCGACGATCTGATGGTCTCGCGCCCCGATGGTGATGGGGTGTTCCTGATCGTCAATGCGGCGATGAAGGATCAGGATTTTGCCCATCTCGCCGCCGGTACGGCTGGCAAGGGCAAGCTGGTTCGACTTGAGGACCGGGCATTGCTAGCGCTGCAGGGCCCGGCCGCGAAAGATGTGATGGCCAGGCTCTGCCCTGAGGCCTGCAAGATGATCTTCATGCAGTGTGGCGCCTTCAGCTTGGGCGGCGTCGACGTGCTGATGTCGCGCTCGGGCTATACCGGCGAAGACGGGTTCGAAATTTCCATTCCCGAGGCCGATGCGGTCCATATCGCAAAGCTGCTGTTGGCCCAGGATGAAGTCGAGGCAATCGGTCTTGGCGCGCGCGATTCGCTGCGCCTGGAAGCCGGTCTCTGCCTGTATGGCCATGACATGGACACCACCCGCACGCCGGTCGAAGCCTCGCTGATCTGGGCCTTGGCCAAGACCCGCCGCGAGCGCGGCGATTTTCCGGGCGCGGGCGTGATCCAGCAACAGATCGATGCCAAGACATCCCAGAAACGTATCGGCCTGACGCTGACAGGCGCACCGGCCCGTGAGGGTGCCGAGATAGCGACCAAGGCCGGCAAGATCATCGGCATCGTGACCTCGGGCGGTTTCGGCCCGACGATCAATGGTCCGGTCGCGATGGGCTATGTCGATCGCGATTTAATGGCCGAGGGCACCGAGCTCGACCTGATCGTGCGCGGCAAGCCGCGCCCGGCGACCGTGACCAAGCTTCCTTTCGTGCCGAATAATTTCTTCCGGGGCTAATTCCAACCATTCCAGAACCAGCTGGAACAGGAGACAGATCATGACCACGCGTTACACCGAAGACCATGAATGGATCACCGTCGATGGCGACACCGCCACAGTCGGCATCACCGTGCACGCCGCTGAACAGCTGGGCGATGTCGTGTTTGTCGAATTGCCTGATGTCGGCAAGACGTTGGCCAAGGGCGATGAATTCGCTGTCGTTGAATCGGTCAAGGCCGCCTCGGAAGTCTATGCCCCGGTCGCAGGCGAAATCGTTGCGGTCAATTCCGCGCTCGACGATGCCCCGGCCACGGTCAATGAAGACGCTGCCGGCGCTGGCTGGTTCGTCAAGATCAAGCTGTCCGACGCTACCCAGCTCGACGGGCTGATGGACGAAGCCGCCTATAACGCCCACATCGCTTAAGGCTCATTACATGCGCTACCTTCCCCACTTGGACTCTGATCGCAAGGCCATGCTCGAAGCGATTGGCGTCGCCTCGATGGACGAGCTCTTCACCGACGTGCCCGCCGCGGCGCATCTGAAAGACCCGGTCGATTTGCCGCTGCAACAGGGCGAGCTCGCCGTTGAGCGCGCCATGTCGGCCATGGCCTCGAAAAACATGTCGGCCGGCTCGGTGCCGTTTTTTGTCGGGGCAGGGGCCTATCGCCACCACATCCCGTCGACGGTGGATCATCTGATCCAGCGCTCCGAATTCCTCACCGCCTACACGCCTTACCAGCCGGAAATCAGCCAGGGTACATTGCAGACCCTGTTCGAATTCCAGACCCAGGTCGCGCTCCTGACCGGCATGGATGTCGCCAATGCCTCAATGTATGACGGCTCCACCGCCTGCGCCGAAGCGGTGATGATGGCCGCGCGGGTGACCAAGCGCGACAAGGCCGTCATGGCCGGCACCGTGCATCCGCATTATGTTGAGGCGAGCAAAACGCTGGCCAAGCATTCCGATGTCGAGATCGCCGTCACCAAGCCAGGCCTGGGCGGTCTGGACGAATTGATCGCCGCCATCGACGAGACCACGGCCTGTGTCGTGGTGCAGACGCCGGATATTTTCGGTCAGCTGCACGATCTGCGCGCCATCTCTGAAGCTGCCCATGCCAAGGGCGCGCTCTTGATCGCCGTCTTCACTGAAACCGTCTCGCTTGGCCTCGTTGAAGCGCCCGGCGATATGGGTGCCGATATTGCGGTCGGTGAGGGCCAGTCGATTGGCGTCGGGCTCAATTTCGGCGGACCCTATGTTGGTCTGTTCGCCTGCAAGAATGAGCGCAATTTCATCCGGCAAATGCCCGGGCGTCTGGCTGGCGAAACCGTCGATGCCGACGGCCGCCGTGGCTATGTGCTGACCCTCTCGACGCGTGAGCAACATATCCGCCGCGAGAAGGCGACCTCGAATATCTGCACCAATGCCGGCCTGTGCTCGCTCGCCTTCACCATCCACATGACGCTGCTCGGCGAAGCCGGCTTGCGCACGCTGGCGCGTCTCAATCACGAGACCGCCTGCGAGCTGGCCGACCGGCTCGTCTCGATTGATGGCGTTGAAGTGCTCAATACGAGCTTCTTCAACGAATTCACCCTGCGCCTGCCCAAGCCGGCGGCCGAGGTGGTTGAAGAACTGGCCCGCATGGGCGTGCTCGGTGGCGTGCCCGCCAGCCGCCTCTATCCCGGCCAGTTCGAGGATCTCCTCCTCGTGACGGCGACGGAAACCAATACCGAGAGCGATATGATCGTGTTCGAAAAAGCCTTGCGGGGTGTCCTCTGATGGCAATGAATACTCAAGGGCGTCCGACCCGCATGGCCGAAAACATCGCCACCGGCGGTTATGCCGACACCGTTTCCGGCTCACGCGGGCTGGAACAGGCCGAACCATTGATTTTCGAGCGCGGCGGCGTTGAAAATACCGGCGTCGACTTTCCGGCACCCAAAGGCCTCAAGACCCGCCTTGGCGGGCTCGAGCGCACGGCGCCGATCGGTCTGCCCGGGCTGTCAGAGCCGGAAACCATGCGCCATTATGTGCGTCTGAGCCGGAAGAATTACGCCATCGATCTGGGCCTTTACCCGCTTGGCTCGTGCACGATGAAGCATAATCCGCGCCTCAATGAGAAAGTCGCGCGGATGCCCGGCTTTGCCGATGTGCATCCGCTGCAACCGGCTTCCACCGTTCAGGGCGCCTATGAAGTGATGGACGTGCTGGCCCATTGGCTGCTGACCCTGACCGGCATGCCCGCTGTCGCCCTGTCGCCGAAAGCCGGCGCCCATGGCGAGTTCTGCGGCATGATGGCGATCCGTGCCCGTCTCGACGCTGATGGCCAGACACATCGCCGCCGCGTTCTGGTGCCCGAATCGGCCCACGGCACCAATCCGGCGACCGCCGTGCAGTGCGGCTTCACCGTTGACGAGATCCCGGCCAATGCCGGCGGACGCGTCGATATGGCAGCGCTCAAAGCCAAGCTCGGCGATGATGTCGCCGCCATCATGCTGACCAATCCCAATACCTGCGGTCTGTTCGAACGCGATATCCGTGAGATCGCCGATCTGATCCATGGCTGCGGCGGCTATTTCTATTGCGACGGCGCCAATTTCAACGCCATTGTCGGGCGCGTCCGCCCAGGCGATCTCGGCGTCGATGCGATGCATATCAACCTGCACAAGACCTTCTCGACGCCCCATGGCGGCGGTGGGCCGGGTGCCGGACCGACGGTGTTGTCCGAGGCGCTGGCCCCATTTGCGCCGCTGCCGCTGTTGATGATCGACCGCGATAATCCCAAGGGCATGGCGATCATGCACATGGCCGAGCATGAGAGCGAGCTGGCAGGCAAGGATCTGCATCCGTTTGGCCGCATGGCGGCTTTCCATGGCCAGATGGGCATGTTCACCCGTGCGCTCACCTATATGATGAGCCATGGGTCAGACGGGCTGAAACAGGTCGCCGACGATGCCGTCCTCAACGCCAATTACATCCTGGCACGCCTGAAGACTGTGATGACGCCGGCCTTCGAGGGCTATTGCATGCATGAAGCCCTGTTCGATGACCGCTTCCTGAAAGGCACCGGCGTGACGACGCTCGATTTCGCCAAGGCGATGATCGATGAGGGCTATCATCCGATGACGATGTATTTCCCGCTTGTCGTCCACGGCGCCATGCTGATCGAGCCGACCGAAACCGAATCCAAGGGCGGGCTCGACCGCTTCATCGATGTGATGGAAGCCTTGGCTGTTGCGGCCAAGGCCGGCGAGACGGCCCGCTTCCTGGCGGCACCGGTCCACGCCCCGATGCGCCGCCTCGACGAAACCCGCGCCGCACGTCAGCCCGTGCTGCGCTGGACGCCTGCTACCGACGCGGCGGAATAAGACATATCGACTCCACCCCTCGGCCCAGGTTGAGGGGTGGCGCGATCGGGCCTGCCTGATTGTTCCCCCGACGGGCCCGTCCGCCCACGGGCACTCGACATCTGTGACAAATCTTTCATGTAAATCGCGGCATCGCCACCTTGTGTTTGCGCCTGTTGCGGCTCATTTGGAGGGAGGAGGTTCGCTTCCGATTGGGCAATCGCCAGTTCGGAGCGAAAATCTGGACGCCGGCAAGATCGCGGGCGCTGCCTGACGGAGCGCCGGAATCCGGTGCGGATTTACAACAGGTCTCATACGAGTCGCAGACACTGCCTGAATTTCGGCTCTTTTGCCGCGCATTGGGGTCAAGTTTACGAATTACGTGTTACCTATTCAGTCACGCTCACCGGCCTCGATGCTGGCTGCGTTCCAGGCAGAACGGGTTAGAGGATGGTCACCGCATGAACGAGGCTCTGAACGGATTGGCACGGTCGAACGCATTCGGTGCGGCGCTCGTGTTTGTAATCCGCACGGTCGTCATCTCGGTCGGCGTGATCTTGATGATCCTCGCTGTCCCTGTCGCTTTCTTGACCCCACTTATCCCGATTGGCTTGCCGATGGGTCTGTTTGGCCTGGTGCTGGTCGCTGCGGCCTCCAAGACCGCACACACCTTCATCACCGACGGACTGCGTCGCTTCCCATGGGTTTGGAAACGTGTCCGCTTCGCCTTCGGTGAAAGTGAAGCGGCCGAATAAGCCGCTCCAGGCGCTGACAATCCGGCAAACAAAAAGGCCCGCAGCGATCGCTGCGGGCCTTTTGTTATCTGGAATGCTGACGCGATCTAGTTGAACTGGGTGCCGATCAGCTTGATGTCGGCATCAAGCAGCTTGTTGAGATCCGCCTTCTTCATCGAAGAGGTGAGCAGGCGTTCGGCGGCGGCGGCTGCCAGATCGGCAGCAGCGGCGCGCACTTCGGCGGCGGCCGATGATTCGGCTTGGGCGATGCGCTGCTCGGCCAGGACGGTGCGGCGCTCAAGGCGCTCGGCCATATCATCGCGAGCCTGCTTTTTGAGGATTTTGGCTTCATTCTTGGCTTGGGCGACGATGGCTGCAGCCTCGTCAACGGCTTCCTGCTGCCGGCGCTGGAAGCTGGCGAGCAGCTCCTGGGCCTCTTCGCGCAGGCGCCGCGCTTCGGTGATCTCATCGGAAATGCCCTTGGCGCGCGCGTCCAATTGCTTGGCGACCAGGCCGGGAACGCGGACATAGATCATCACACCGATGATGATGAAGAACGACAGGGCGACCCAGAAGGCGGCCTCGTTTGGATGGATCCAGTCGAAATTCATGATGTGCGTCCTTTAGCGACCGTCGCTGACGGCGGACTCGATCGATTTGTCGTCGAGCTCGGCCCCCGTCAATGATGTGATAATGGCCCGTGTGGCGTCGACAGCGATCGAATTGACCTTTGCCAGTGCCTTCGTCCGCATGTCGGCGATCCGCTCTTCGGCGGCTTCCTGACGCTTGGCGATCTCAAGATCGGCGAGATCCGCTTCGGCAGCCATTTCCTGATCAACTGCGGCGCGATTGGCCAAGACCAGACCATGCGCCTTGGCGCGGGCTTCCGAGAGCAGTCTTTCATATTCGGTCGCCGAGTCGGCAGCCTTTTGCCTGAGGTCGGCGGCCGTATCCAAATCGTCGGCGATACGGTCGCGCCGTTCCTCAATCGCATTGCGAATGCGCGGAAGGACGACCTTCCACATCATCATGAAGAGCACGGTGAAGGTGACCGCCAGCCAGAACAATTGTCCCGGCCAGGTCGAGACGTCCAGCTGCGGCAAGCCGCTGCTGGCATGTGTCTCGGCGGCATGTTCGACCACCGCATGGGCTTGATCGGCGGCGGCTTCGCCATGCGGCTGTGCCTGGCCGATCAGCCATGTGGATTCGGAGAAATTGATCATCTTCGATGCTCTTTGAACGGCAATGGGAACGGGTGGAGAAAAATCAACCGAACAGGATGATCATCGCCACGACGAAGCCCAGCAGACCGGTAAACTCGGTCAGGGCGAAGCCGATCAGAAGATTGGTGAACTGACCTGCTGCGGCAGATGGGTTGCGCAGAGCGCCGGCCAGATAATGGCCGAAGATCGTACCGATACCAACGCCAGCGCCGCCGAGGGCGATAGCTGCAATGCCTGCACCGATTTGCTTGGCTGCTTCGATTTCCATGGGATGGCTCCTGTTGAATAAGGTGTGTGGCTGGAAGGGTGAAAAACTCTAGTGCGTCGGATGCAGTGCATCATTGAGATAGATGCAGGTCAGCACCGCGAACACATAGGCTTGCAGGAAGGCGATCATCAACTCGAGCGCCGTCACCGCCGTGGCAACGGCGAGTGGCATCACGGCGGCGGCAATACCAACCGCGCCGATGCTCGAGAGTGACAGGACGAAACCGCCGAACAATTTGAGCAGGGTGTGACCGGCCATCATGTTGGCGAACAAACGAATCGCCAGCGAGAAGGGACGGCTCAGGAAGGAAATTACCTCGATCGGAATGATCAGGATATACATCAGCGGCGGCAGGCCAGCCGGCGCGAACAGCTTGAGAAAGCCGAAACCGTTCTTGGCGAAGCCGGTGATCAAAACCAGGGTGAAGGAGATCATCGCCAGTGCGAAGGTGACAACCAGCTGGCTGGTGATCGTATAGGTGCCTGGGAACATGCCGATCAGATTGGCGACCAGAATGAAAGTGAAGAGCGTGAACACATAGGGGAAGAATTTGCGGCCTTCCTCGCCCATGATCGAACGCACCATATCGGCGACGAAACCATAGAGCAGCTCGGCGATCGACTGCGAGCGGGTCGGGACCATGGCGCCGCGACCGGTCAACGCGATCAGTCCAAAGCTGGTGACCAGCGTCGTCACGATCATGAACAATGCCGCATTGGTGATGGTCAGATCGATACCGAACAGGGTCGGCAGCTCGAGAACGGGCTGCACGACGAATTGGTGCATCGGATCGGTGGCGAGCATCATCATTCTTCTTCTTTCGTCGCGTCAGAACCCGGCTTGGCGCCGGCATCCCGTCCAGTATTTTCGGCTTTCGCCGCAGTCTCAGCATTCGCCGCTGCCGCTTCGCGCATGATATTGCGCAAGCCGGCCGCAAAACCCAGTATCAGTCCGACCAGCATGCCCCACGGCGCGATGTCGAAAAACTTGTCCGCTGCCCAGCCCAGTGCGGTCCCGACCAATACACCACCGGCAAAGCCGCTACCGTATCTGACGCTGACACTCCAGGCATTGCTCGTATCGTTCTCTTGCGGGGTCTTGCCGCGGTGCTGCGCGATCTTCTCGCTCAGGCGCCGGTCAAAATCCTTCAGATCCTCGCTACGGTCGGGTGTTTTCGGTCTATCGTCTCGTTCAGACATGGAAATCGGTCCGCCAGCCGAGCCTCCCGGCAGGCGCGCGCAAACTAGACTCGGCCCCTTGGAGTGTCAAGCAAAGGCGCGTGTCCAATAAATCTTTGAAAAAATTGCGGAAAACACTCATTCCGCGGCAACCAGCTGTTCCGCGCCGACAAGGTCGACCGATACCAGCTGGGAAACGCCTCTTTCGGCCATGGTGACGCCGTAGAGCCGGTCCATGCGCGACATGGTGAGCGGGTTGTGAGTGATGACGAGAAAGCGCGTTTCGGTCATCCGCCGCATTTCATTGAGCATGCGGCAATAACGGTCAACATTGGCATCGTCGAGCGGCGCATCGACTTCGTCGAGAACGCAGACTGGTGCCGGATTTGACAGGAAGACCGCGAATATCAATGCCGAAGCGGTCAGCGCCTGCTCGCCGCCCGACATCAGCGACATCGTTTCCATCTTCTTGCCCGGCGGACAGGCGTAGATTTCCAGCCCGGCCTCGAGCGGATCGTCATTCTCGGTCAGGCGCAATTCGGCTTGGCCGCCTTCGAACAGGGTCGCGAACAGGGTGCGGAAATGCCCGTCGACGACGTCGAACGCTTCCAGAAGACGGGCACGGCCTTCGCGAGACAACTGGTCGACGGCCTTCCGCAGGCGGTCGATGGCCGCAAGCAAATCGTCGCGTTCACGGCTCATATCCTCAACGCGCTTCGCCAATTCCTCGGCTTCCTCGTCGGCGCGCAGATTGACGGCGCCCAGCCGGTCGCGTGATTGGCGCGCTTCGTCGAGCCGGCGTTCCACATCGCCGGCCGAAAGCGATTCGAGCTCCTCATCGCTGACATGCTTGGACAGGGTTCCTGGTGCCTCACCGGTCGCATCTTGCAGGCGCTCGGTGGTTTCGCTGAGCCGGTCACGGGCCGAGCCAAGCCGGGCCTCGGCGGCGGCGCGGCCTTCGCGCGCCGCGGAAGCAGCGTGTTCGGCCGAGCGGGCGGCGCTATCGGCGGCCTTGAGCTGGTCCTCGGTGCCTGCTGCCGCAGCGCGGGCCTCGCTGGCGGCGTGTGTCGCAGCTTCCAGCGTATCGGTGAGGGCGTGCAGATTCTGTTGCAACATGTCCGGCCGCATCAAGGCCTGGTCGAGCGCGGACTGGGCCTCGGTGCTTTGTTCGGCGATCTGTCCGATTCGCTCGGCTGCGGTCTGGCAGCGTTCGGCCCAGGCATCGCGGTCGCGCTTGGCAGCGAGATGGCGCTGCCGGCGCAATTCCGATTCGCGGCGCACGCTTTCCAGTGCCGCCCGTGCATCGGCAGCAACCCGGCGGGCATTATCAGCTGTGCTGCGGGCGCTCTCGAGCGCCTCAGTGTCATCGCCTGCGGTCTCGGCCTCGGTGACCAGGCCGGTGGCGGCCGCGAGCGCGGTCTGGCTTTCGGATTGTTCAAGTTCGAGGCGTTGCAGGCGTTCGCCCAGCGCATCAGCACGCGCCGAGGCCTTGGCCGCCGTCTCGCGCAGGCTGGCAATGCTGTCCTGGGCGGTGCGTACAGCGCGTTCGGCAGGGGCGATGGCGGCGCGGGCTGACTGTTCGGTCTGGCGGGTTTCGGCCAGGCGGGCCTGGGCGGTCTCGCGCAGGTTTGTGGCCTCGGCAAAAGCGGCCTCGCTGCCTGCCAGCTCTTCGCGAATTGCGTCGAGGCGATTGCGTTGCTCCAGCCGGGCGACGGCGGCGGAGGGCGCGTCGGCTCGCGCAACCAGCCCGTCCCAACGCCACAGATCGCCATCGCGGGTGACCAGACGCTGGCCGGGTTTCAGCTTGGCGGCTGCCGCCTCGGCCTTCTCCGGCTTGATGACACCGACGGCATCGAGGCGCGCCTTCAGGGCTGCAGGAGCCTCGACATGGTCAGACAGCGGCACACAGCCGCCGGGCAGGGCTTCGGCATGGCAATCGGTCTTGTGCCAATGGCGCGCCGCGCTCTCATCCAGCGAAGCATCGAGATCATCGCCCAGCGCTGCCGCGAGGGCATGCTCATAGCCGGGGCGGGCACGCACCGCATTGAGGGCCGGCGAGACGCTGCCCTGCATTGCGCTGGCAAGCAGGCGTTCGATGGCCGTCGCTTCGCGCTCAAGGGTCTCACGCTCGGTCGCCAGTTCGCGCAGCGCTTCGATTGCAGCCTGTTGGCCGGTCTCGGCATCCTGGCGTGCGAGTTCGGCGGCTTCGAGCGCCGTCTTGGCAGCTTCGCGCGCGGCCTCGCTCTCGGTCAGCGCGGTCTGGGCGGTCTCAAGTTCGGACAGAGCCGAGGAGGCTAGCAGGCGTTGGCGCTCGTCGCCGGCTGTCGTGATTTCGCGCTCGATTTGATCGAGGCGCGCCGCGAGCCGCTCGGCATCGCGCCGGGCGCTTTCCAGTGCGGCCTGGCGCGCCGCCGCATCGCCGGCCTTGGCGTCGAGCAGGGCTTCTTTTTCCCGGCGATGGGCGTCCGCATCGAGGGCGGCGGCTTCGGCGCCGGCCAGCGTTGATTTTTCGCGCGCCATTTCCGCTTCGAGCCGTTCAACCTCGGCGCTGGCCTGGTCGCGGCTGGCGGTGGCGTCGTCGACGATATGCTGTTCACGGCCGGTGGCAGAGGCGAGCTCGCGCAGGCGTTCCTCGAGGCTGGCAATGCTCCGCTGGACTTCAGCGGCATCGCGTTCGATCCGGTCGCGCTCGCGCTCGAGATGTCGCAAGGCAGCCGCGGCTTCGGCCTCTTTCAGCCGCGCCGGCTCGCGCATCGCGGCAAGGATCTCCGCCTGGGTCCGCGCTTCAGCGGCGGCCGCAGTCGCTGTTTCTGCCGCTTCACGCTTTTCGACCAGCGCCGCTTCGCTCTCTTCGACCAAGCTCGCGGCCGCACGCCAGCGATTGAGCCAGACGCTGGCTTCCAGCGTGCGGATGCTGGCCGAGAGCTTGCGGTAGCGTGCCGCCTGGCGGGCCTGTTTCTGCAGCGAACCATGGCGGGCACTGAGCTCGTCGATCACTTCCTGCAGCCGGTCGAGATTGGTTTCCGCGCCGCGTAGCCGTAATTCGGCCTCGTGGCGGCGTGCCCTGAGACCGGAAACACCAGCGGCTTCTTCGAGAATACGGCGGCGATTTTCCGGCTTGGCGGCGATCAGCTCGCTGATCTGGCCCTGGCGCACCAGGGCGGCGGAATTGGCGCCCGAACCGGCATCGGCGAACAGGAGCTGGACATCCTTGGCCCGCACTTCCTCGCCATTGATCTTGTAAGCCGAGCCGGCGCCACGCGCGATCCGGCGCGTGACATCAAGACTGGCCGCATCATTGAAACGGGCCGGGGCGCGTTTGTCGGAATTGTCGACGGTGAGCATCACCTCGGCATGATTGCGTGCCGGGCGGTTGTCGGTGCCGGAGAAGATCACGTCTTCCATGCCGTCGCCGCGCAGGGATTTGGCCGAGGTGGCCCCCATCACCCAACGTAGAGCTTCAAGCAGGTTGGATTTTCCGCAACCATTGGGTCCGATCACGCCAGTCAGGCCAGGGTCGATCCGCAAGTCCACGGGATCGACGAATGATTTGAAACCGGTCAGCCGGAGCTGCGTGAATTTCACCCGACCTCCATCGCGTTAATGCTCATAGCTTTCGATCACCGCCGACCGGCGATCGGGTCCTGTACTCTGTCATGGCCCGGTATCAATGCGTGAAACACGGGTCCGGGCCGCGCTATTCCGCGTCGCCGTCGAGGAAGTGAAGGACGATTCGGCGCAGCGTGTCTCCGTCCAATTGTCCGGGGACCGTGTCTCCATTGATCAAAAGCGGCTCGTCGCCCCAATTGTAGATCGCACCTTGCGGGGTCATCGACAGGGCCAGGATCTTGCCGCGGATGATGAAGCTCGGCGTGCCGGTGATGCCATCTTCATTCGCTTGCACTGCTGCGGCATTGACCATTTCCGACATTGCCGGATCGCCGAAACAGGCGTTCAGCGCTTCTGGCGACAGGCCGACAGCACCGCCGATCCGGTCATAGACCGCCCCGACATTGCCTTGGGCCTGTGCGGTCTCGAAAATTGTGGATTGTTCGGAGAATAACAGGTCCGTCGCGCTGAAATACCGGCTCTCATCGGCGCATTCGGCCAGTACCATGCCGATCGCCGCGAGTTGTGGCGGTGAGGTCAACATCGGCCGGAAGATATAGCGCACGCGACCGGTCTCGACGAATTCGTCGCGGATGACCGGCCAAGCTTCGGTTTGGAAATGGGCGCAATGCGGGCAGGCGAAGGAGGCATATTCCACCATCACCAGCTCGGCACCCGCGGACCCTGTCGCGTGATCGCCTGGCCGCTCCGCCTGGGCGGGGGACTGGGCGCTGGCAGCGGCCGTGAGTCCGGCCAGTATAAACAGCGCGAGCATCAGGCTGCAGAATAGATGAGTAATCGGTTTCAAGGGCTCAGTCCTCTGCGTCTGCGGGATCGGATCCTTCCCCAGTCTCCGTGTCGAGTTGGGCAAGAAGATGGTCGAGAATTCGGCGATAGGTATCCGCATCGACGCGTGCAGGCACCGGCTCGCCATCGAGCAGAATTTGGGTGTCTCCGAGGAAATATGTCGCCCCGGCCGCACCGGAAGCCCGGCGCGCATCAAGCTGCTCCCCGTTCAGAAAAATGCGCGGCGTGCCGTTGACGCCTTCGCTCATGGCGCGATCATTCGAGGCGATGATTGGCGCACTGATGTCCGGATTATTGAGGCAGGCATCAAACGCTGCCTCGCTCATCCCCATCGAGCGGGCGAGGATGAGATATTGATTGCGCGCGCCGCCCGGCTGGCCGGCGGCTTGGAAGATCGCGTTCTGTTGCTGGAATAACAGGTCGACCATGTCGAAATACCGCTCGGGTGCGACGCAGTGGGCAAGCGAAAACCCAACAACCGCCAATTGGGCTGAGCCGTTGAGCATTTCGCGCAGGACGAAGCGGACCTTGCCTGTCTCGATATACTCAACGCTCAGCATCGGCCAGATCGCGTCGTGGAAGTCGGCGCAGGCGTGACACGCGACCGATGCATACTCGGTGATGGTCAGGCGGGCGTCGGTGCTACCAATTGCGTGATCATCGGCGCGTTCCAAGCCAGTTTGAACGTCGCCAGCCGGAGCGGATCCACCGCTGCAGGCGCCGACAGACAGGGTCAAGGCGACCAAAATCGCAGGAAACATGGTTCGGATCGGTTGCACAGCGGCACACTCCCCTAGGTTAGATTGGATAGCCAGTCCGATACGTGCGCGTCGTGAGACAGCGAGGCGTGGGCTGCAGTCGCCGCGCCGACCCGCTCGGGAATGGCGCTGCGACTGAAAGCTGCCCGCTCCCGACGCTTATTCCTGCTCGCCTGCGGCCGCGGCTTCCCCGTCGCTTTCGCCATCCGACTGGGCGAGAAGATGGTCGATCAGGCGGCGGAATGTGTCCGCATCGACAATGCCCGGTACCGGCTCGCCATCAATCATTACCTGGCGGGTGCCGAGGAAATAGGTGAACTCGCTGGCGCCTGGGGCCCGACGGGCTTCCAGCAATTCGCCGTTGAACAGGAAGCGCGGCGTGCTGTCGATGCCATCGGCGAGGGCTTGCTCGTGCGAGGCAACGATCTCGGCATTGATATCCTGGTTATCGAGGCAGGCTGTGAAAGCCGTTTCGCTCATCCCCATTGATGCGGCGATGGCGAGGTATTGGCTACGCGCACCTCCGGGCTCGCCGGCAGCCTGGAAGATCGCTCTTTGCTGTTGGAACAACAGATCGATCATGTCGAAATAGCGCTCGGGCGCGACGCAATGCGCCAGGGCGAAGCCGGCGATCGCAAATTGCGGCGAACCGGTAATCATTTCGCGGAACACAAAGCGCACCTTGCCGGTCTGGATATAGTCGCTCTCAAGCATCGGCCAGACTTCCTGGTGGAAGGCGGCGCAATGGCTGCAGGCGACTGAGGCGTATTCGATCATGGTCAGCGGCGCCGTGGCGCTGCCGATGCCGCGATCATTGGCGCGCTCATAGCTCGACTGGCTGTCGCCGGCCGGAGTGGCATCGCCGCCGCAGGCGCTCAAGGCCAGGGTTGCGGTCAAGGCGATGGCTGAGAATACGCGTCGGGTCAGTTGCATGGCGGGTGTCCCCCTGAATCACAAATCGGTGCCGTTGCGGCCTTTGACACTATTGCCGTAACGATCAAGCGCGGACAATAGCCGCGCCTCGAGGGATTCCTCTACCCTCTCGCTCACCTGCGGTGCGGCTGGCGGCTTTGCCGTCGGCCGGGCGGCGGGCAGGGGAGCACGTGTGGCGCCCTGCAAAACGCGCAGGCGTGTCGGGGCACGGTCTCCGGCAAACAGGCGCACGCGCTCAAGAATTCGCCGACTCTCCGCCTGCAGCACGGCGGCAGCCGGGCCGCGCGCGCGGATCACCAAGACCTTGTTGCCGGCCGAATTCTGGATCGCTTCCGGCATGCACCATTCGGCCAGACGCGCGCCTACAATTTCCGGCCAGTGCTCGACCAGTCGCTCGACCCCGACGCCAAAACGTTTGGCCAATGGTTTGAGAATGCGTTCGGCAGCCCGTCCGGCTGGTGGCGCGGCGCGGATAGCACGGCGTCCGCGATGCGATTCGAGGAAGCGGCGCGCCTGCCGTTCGAGAGTTGACGAAGGGGGTTTCGAGACCATGCTGGCAGTGTCGCCTCGATAAGGCCTCGCTGCAAGTTACGGAACATATGGCCGCGCTGACCAAAATTGACGCCCTGCGCCAGGCCCTGCTTGGCTGGTATGACCGCGAAGGCCGCACTCTGCCCTGGCGCCGGCGGCCGGAAGACCGCCGCGCGGGGCATGTAGCCGATCCTTATGCGATCTGGCTGTCGGAGATCATGCTGCAACAGACCACCGTGCCGCACGCAACGCCCTATTGGCATCGCTTCCTCAAGCTGTGGCCGCGCGTCGAGGACCTCGCCGCCGCGCCGCGCGAGGATGTGATGCGCGAATGGGCCGGGCTGGGCTATTACGCCCGCGCCCGTAATCTGCACGCCTGTGCCGGGGTGGTCGCCAATGAGCTCGATGGGCATTTCCCCGACACGATGGATGGCCTGCGCGCGCTGCCCGGGATTGGCGATTACACTGCCAATGCCATTCTCGCCGCCGCCTTCGACAAGCCGGCCAGCGTTGTTGACGGCAATGTCGAGCGCGTCCTCACCCGCTTTTACCGAATTCAAACACCGATGCCGAAGGCCAAGCCGGAGATCCGCCGCCTTGCTGCCGAGCTCGCCGATCCTGTTCGTCCCGGCGATTACGCCCAAGCGATCATGGACCTCGGCGCTACAATCTGCACCCCGCGCAGCCCCGATTGCGACGCCTGCCCGTGGGGCTCTGCCTGTGAGGCCAGGGCGCAAGGCGATATGCTCGAATTTCCACGCAAGCTGAAGAAAATCGCCCGGCCGATCCGTCATGGCACCGCTTGGCTGGTGCGGCGCGGTGGCAGGATCTGGCTGCGCCAACGCGCAGACAAGGGCCTGCTGGGGGGGATGATGGAAGTGCCGTCGAGCGAGTGGGGTGAGGCCGGCGCGGCGGGTGAGCCGCCTTTTGAGGCCAGCTGGGAGGATCGCGGGGAAATTCGCCACGTCTTCACCCATTTCGAATTGCGCCTGTCCGTGCACGAAGCCGAGGCGGGCCCTGGCTGGGAACCGCAAGAAGGCATCTGGGCGGATGGCGCTGCGCTACAGGACCACGCCCTGCCGAGCGTGATGCACAAGGTGGTCTCGCGGCGCAAAGACGTTGGCGGCCGCTAGTTATTCACAGGAGTCAGTTTTCGAGCGTCGCCCGAACCTCGGCCCGCATCACATCGATCGGGGCGAGGCCCTGCTTGGTGCGGATATGCCAATAAGTCCAACCATTGCACGACGGTGCGCTCTGGATCTGGGCACCGACCTGATGGATCGAACCGGAGCGGTCACCGGCGATAATCGAGCCATCGGCGCGCACACGGGCGGTGTGTTGGCCCTTGGGCGAGTAAAGCGTATCGCCCGGCTTCACCATACCGCGTTCGACCAGCGTGCCGAAGGGAATGCGGGTCTGGGCGCGCGGTGACTGGGTGACGCACATCGCATCGCTGCTGGCCGGCTGGATTTCAGCGAGCCGTGCGCGGGCGACTTTGAGATATTCGGCATCGCGTTCAATGCCGATATAATGGCGGCCGAGACGTTTGGCGGCGGCGCCAGTCGTGCCGGTGCCGAAGAAGGGGTCGAGCACGAGATCGCCTGGATTAGTGGTCGAGAGCAGGACGCGGTGCAGCAGCGATTCCGGCTTTTGCGTCGGATGCGCCTTCTTGCCGTCCTCGCCTTTGAGACGCTCACCACCGGAACAGATCGGCAGAGACCAGTCGGAGCGCATCTGTACGCCGTCATTGAGGGCTTTCATCGCCGCATAATTGAAGGTTGGACGGCCGTCCTTGGTCTTGGCGGCCCAGATCAGGGTCTCGTGCGCATTGGTAAAGCGCGTGCCCTTGAAATTCGGCATCGGATTGGTCTTGCGCCAGATGATGTCATTGAGGACCCAAAATCCGGCATCCTGCAGGATGCCGCCGACGCGGAAAATATTGTGATAGCTGCCGATCACCCAGATGGCGCCGTTCGGCTTGAGCACGCGGCGGGCCTGTTCCAGCCAGCTCCAGGTGAAGAGGTCGTAATCGTCGAAACCGCCGATCTGGTCCCAGTCATTATCGACCGCATCGACTTTGGAATTGTCGGGCCGGTGCAGGTCGCCGCCGAGCTGGAGATTATAGGGCGGGTCGGCGAAGACGAGATCGACGCTCGCATCGGGAAGCGTTTTCATCACTTCGACGCACTCGCCCTCGAAAATCTGATCGATCGGGGACTTCACCATAACGCACCACTCCACTCGCCTGCATGAGGGGCTGTTCTCAGCCATTCAGGCCTAACGGGTCGTTAAGTCCGAATCAAGTTATCCACAAGGAGTCCGAATTTGACCCGCGAGTCCGATTCTGCGTCTAGCGGTTTTCGAGCGCCGTTCGGACCGGCGCATAGCTGAAACGGTGAATCGGGCAAGGGCCGAGCGCGATCAGAGCGTTACGATGAATGGCGCTGGGATAGCCCTTGTGCCCCTCAAACCCGTATCCGGGAAAACGCAGCGCGGCGCGCAGCATCAGCGCGTCGCGAACCGTCTTGGCAATAATCGAGGCCGCGCCAATCGCCGCTTCCGTGGCATCCCCCTTGATGATCGCCTCGGCGCTGCAGGGCAGTCCGACCGGCACGCGATTTCCATCGATCAGAACATGTCCGGGCGCCCGTGGCAGATTGCGCACCGCGCGCGCCATGGCCGTCATCGTCGCCTGCAATATGTTGAGCCGGTCAATCTCCTCCGGCTCGGCAATGCCAACCCCAACCCAAGCATATTGCCGGATCTGCACGGCGAGGCTGGCGCGCCGCTTCTCGGAAATCGCCTTGGAATCACCAAGCCCGGCAATCGGCCGGGCCGGATCCAGGATTACCGCCGCCGCCACAACAGGCCCGGCGAGCGGGCCGCGCCCGGCTTCATCGACGCCGGCAATCAAGGTTTGGTCCATGGACATGATCGGCTTCCCGGTGAGCGGTCGCCGAACCTATCCCGGTGGTCGGCCAAAATCATGTCCCGGCACCACCCTCATTCAGGCTGACAAGCGTGCTGCCGGTTGCGCCTGTATGCCCCGCTGTACAGGCAGGGACGGAGGGCCGGTCAAGCCTAGCTCTCCACCCGCTCTTCAAGCCTTGTCTTGCGGGTCGGTCCACCTTTCATTCGGCGGTACCAGAAGAAAAGGGCGCCGATCGGAACGCAAACTGCGATGACCCAGGGGCCTATGCCCTCGCGCAGAATGCTAGCACCGAAGACGAGAAAACCAATCAGGTTGAGCGATGCGCCGGACTCACCGGTCTGTATGGTGGGTGAAGCAAGCCACCAGGCGCCGGTGCTCCAATTGATCGCGAATTGCGGGTAGCAGCCGATCAGGATGAAGAGGGTCCAGAGGATGCGGCGCTTGATCTGCGGCGTGCGGAACATGGCGATCAGGGTGAACAACACAAATAGGGGCACCAAGATCGCTGCGACACCGAAAATCTTGTGGCTCAGGGTCAGCTCGCTGAAGGCGGGCGGTGTGGCCACTTGCTCAGGCGTGGGGGTGGTGAACCTGAATCTGTTGATCACCCATACTCCGGTTTCATCGGAGGTCATCTCCAGGCGCAACATCAGAACCTGCTCGTCCCAGGTCAGCGTGTGGACCGTTGCGAGCGTCCGCTGCGTCCCGGCGTTGAGGGTCGCGCTTGCGCCAAGATAGGCGTAGGTCAATTTGACCTCCTGCGGCGGGCCTTCGGGCAGCAGTTCGAGAATTTGCGGCAGGGCGGCCTCGATGGCCGCCTGATCGATTTCCGGGTTGAGGTAGGGGCGGAATGCCTCCAAATCGTGATCCGAGACCGCTGCGATCAATTCGGCCAGCATGGGTTTTGCGTCGTCCGGCACGATACCGGCCACCATTTCGTTGAAATTGCAGCCGCTGAGAACAAGGGCGCAAAGCCCCAGACACAGGTTTCGGGCAAGTTTCATGATGATGTTTCCCCCAGCACAATCTGTAATCAATGCGCGGCAGGGCTGCAATCGAATAACTACCCTCGGGCGCTCAGAACAGGCTGGGCTGTGTCGCCGAGCCGAGCGGGCGCTCGAAAGCGGCGAAATCGGGCACGGGCCGCGCGCCATCCAGACCGCTGCGTTTTACCGCCGCGCGAAAGCGCGCTGCGATCAGCTCGGCATAGGGGCCGGTGCCGCGACCGCGTGTGCCCCAGCTGGCGTCATAATCCTTGCCGCCGCGCATCTGGCGCAACAGCGACAGAACGCGGGCTGCGCTGTCGGGGCGTTTATCGGCGAGCCAGTCGCGGAACAGATCCTTGATCTCCAAGGGCAGTCGCAGCAGCACATAGCCGGCCCGGCTGGCACCGGCGGTCGCCGCTTCGGCCAATAGCGCTTCGATCTCGTGATCATTCAGCCCCGGTATCACCGGCGCCATCATCACCGTTGTTGGGATGCCGGCCTCGCTCAGCCCTTTGATCGTTTCCAACCGTCGGTGCGGTGCGGCGGCGCGTGGCTCCAGATCTCGCGCCAGCTTTCGGTCGAGCGTGGTCAGCGAGATCGCACCCGAGGCAAGGCCGGCGCGCGCCATCGGGGCGAGAATGTCGAGATCACGTAGCACCAGCGCCGATTTGGTGATGAAGCTGACCGGGTGTTTGTAGCGGGCGAAGACTTTGAGGATATCGCGCGTCGTTTCCAGTCTGCGCTCGAGCGGCTGCCAGGCATCGGTATTGGCGCCGAGCATGATCTGGCGCGGCCGATAGCCCGGCTTGTTGAAGGCCGCCTCGAGCAAGGCGGCAGCATCGGGCTTGGAAAAGATCACGCTCTCGAAATCGAGCCCTGGCGAATAGCCGAGAAAGGCGTGGCTGGGCCGGGCGTAACAATAGACGCAGCCATGCTCGCAACCCCGATAGGGATTGATCGACTGGTCGAAGGAAATATCAGGCGAATTATTGGTCGCGATGATTGAGCGCGATGTGTCCTTCAGAACGATGGTCGCCAGTTGCGGCGGCGTCGCATCGCCCTCAGTCCAGCCATCGGTCCAGCCATCATCAAACGCTTCGCGGCTCGTCGCTTCAAACCGCCCGGAAAGGTTTGACCGAGCACCTCGACCCCGGGGCGGCGGGGTCTGGATTGGGGCATTTTGGGCGTAGCCTCCAGGGCGCTCGGTCATGAGCTGGACTATGACTCAGATTTAGAACAAATCAAGAACAAAAATTATAAAGGCCATGAATTTTCCACGAGCGGGATCGCGGCGTCATTCGCAATCGGGTGTGGTCAGCCCTCCAGCCGTTTCGCCAGCGCCAGCATGTCCGGCCAGACGAAACGCTTCTCCGTTGGGCGCTTGAGGAGATAGGCGGGGTGGAAGGTCGGCAAGGCGGGGATGGTGTTGCCCGTTGGCTCGCCCGCCGCGTCGCGCAGCGGGTAGTCGACCCATTGGCCGCGCAGCTTGGTGATGTTCTCGCTGCTGGCGAGCAGGGTCCGCGCAGCGATATCGCCAGCCAGGATGAGAAGGTCCGGCTTGATCAGCGCGATATGGCGCTCGATGAAGGGCAGGCAGGAGGCGATTTCGTCTTGGGTCGGGCTGCGATTGCCCGGCGGACGCCAATTGATGACATTGGTGATGTAGAGCTGGTCCGGCGTGAGCCCGATCGAGGCGAAGATCCGGTCGAGCAAAAGCCCGGCGGGGCCGACAAAGGGTTGGCCCTCCATATCCTCATCGCGGCCGGGCGCCTCGCCGATAATCATGATTTTCGCCGCCGGATTGCCGCGGGCGAACACGGTATTGCGCGCTGTATTGCGTAGCGGGCAGCCGTGAAAGCCTTCAATCGCCGTGCGCAGCGCGTCCAGCGTGTCGGCCTTGGCCGCCAGTTCGCGCGCCCCCGGTCCGTCACTGACTCCATCGCCAAAGCCGGCGGCCTTGGCCGAGGCCGCTGTCGCCGGGCGGGGTTCGGTTGAACGGGGCTGGCTCGCTGGAGCGGATGCTGTAGATCGGCTCGCCGCCGGTGCTGCCGCCGCGCGCGGACGTACAATCGGTTCGTCGAGCGGGATTCCAGCCTCCTCCCACCAAGCGATCAGCGCCTTGAGGGCTTTTTCGTCGGCCAAGGTGAGGGGGGAGGTTTGAATGGTCAGTCCTTACGTGAACGTCAACGTCACAAATTTGGCTTCCCTGCGCCGCAAGCGCTGGATGCCGGGGCGATCCTAAGCTATGACCGGATAGCCGCAAGCCGGATATGTGCTGATTCCGTATAGACAAGAGGTCGCTTCCCCATGACTGACGCCGCCATCGAACGCGAATCCATGGATTATGACGTTGTCATCGTTGGAGGCGGGCCCGCTGGCCTGTCCGCTGCGATCCGTCTCAAGCAGCTCGCCGCCGAGGCCGGGGCCGAGGTCTCGATCGCGGTGCTGGAAAAAGGCGCCGAAATCGGGGCTCACATTCTGTCCGGCGCCGTGGTCGACCCCAAGGCACTCAACGAGCTTTTGCCCGACTGGAAGAATATGGGCGCGCCAATCAATGATGCCGTGAAGACCGACATCTTCGAGATCTTGGGTCATCACGGTTCGATCAGCCTGCCGACCTTCTTTTTCCCGCCGCTGATGAGCAATCATGGCTGCCATATCGTGTCGCTGGGCAATGTCTGCCGCTGGCTCGGTGAGCAGGCCGAGGCGCTGGGGGTCGAGATTTATCCCGGATTTCCAGCTGCCGCGCTGGTCGAGGAAGACGGCGCCATCAAGGGCGTCGTGACCGGCGATTTCGGTGTCGCGAAGGACGGGTCCCACAAGGACAGCTATCAGCCGGGCATGGAATTGCGCGGCAAGTACACGCTGATCGGCGAGGGCGTGCGCGGATCGCTGGCCAAGCAGCTGATCGAACGTTTCGATCTCTCCGCCGGCAAGGAACCGCAGAAATTCGGCATCGGCCTGAAAGAGCTGTGGCGCGTGAAGCCGGAGAACCACAAGCCGGGCATGGTCAAGCACACGATGGGCTGGCCGCTCGACGGCAAGACCGGTGGCGGCTCCTTCATGTATCATTATGGCGAGAACCTGGTCTCGATCGGTTTCGTCGTTCACCTCAATTACAAGAACCCTTATTTGTCGCCCTTCGACGAGTTCCAGCGTCTGAAAACCCATCCGGCAATCAGTGCGACGCTGGAGGGCGGCGAGCGTCTGTCCTATGGCGCCCGCGCCATCACCGAGGGCGGCTATCAATCCGTGCCGAAGCTCGCCTTCCCGGGCGGCGCGCTGATCGGTTGTTCCGCCGGTTTCGTCAACGTCCCGCGCATCAAGGGCAGCCATAACGCCATGAAAACCGGCATGCTCGCCGCCGAAGCCGCCTTTGCCGCAATCCAGTCCGGCCGCGCCCATGACGAGCTCAGCGAATACCAGGCCGCCTATGAGAATTCCTGGGTCGCCAAGGACCTCAAGCGCGTCCGCAATGTCAAACCGCTCTGGTCGAAATTCGGTACGCTTCTCGGCGTCATGCTTGGCGGCATCGACATGTGGTGCAATACGCTGTTTGGCGGCTGGTCGCCCTTCGGCACGATGAGCCATGGCAAAACCGATGCCGCCAGTCTTGAGCCGGCTTCGCAGCACACGCCGATCGCCTATCCAAAGCCCGATGGCGTGCTGACCTTCGACCGCTTGTCGTCGGTCTTCATCTCCAACACCAATCATGAGGAGAACCAGCCGGTTCACCTCAAGGTCGCCGACATGGCTCTGCAGGAGAGCTCGGAGCTGGGCGAGTTTGCCGGTCCGTCGACGCGCTATTGCCCGGCTGGTGTCTACGAATGGATCAAGGATGAGGTCAGCGGCGAGGAGAAGTTCCAGATCAACGCCCAGAACTGTGTCCACTGCAAGACTTGCGACATCAAGGACCCGAACCAGAACATCAACTGGACGACGCCCGAGGGCGGCGGTGGTCCGATGTATGCCAATATGTAGTCCACCACCGGTATTGAGGCCTTGCGCGCAGACGCGCGAGGAAGGAGCATGACGCCATGATCAAACTCTTGCGCGTCCTGCCCCTGTTTCTCACCGTCTTCGCCATGGTGTCTTGTGCCTCCGTGCCCGATGACGACCGTTCGGCCTATGGCGCCTTCCTGGCGGCCCGCCATGCCGGAGTGAATCGCGATGCCCAGGGCGCGGCGGATTATTATGCCGAGGCGCTGCGTCGCATGCCTGGCGACGCTATTCTGACGGATCGCGCCTATGTCACGGCCGTTCTGGCTGGCGAAATGGATCGCTCCGTCGTGTTGGCAGAGGCTAGCGCAGCAGAGGGCGATCCGAGCCGCCTGGCCAGCCTCTATCTCGCGGCGGATCAGATTGACAAGCGACGCTATGCACAGGCGCTCGACACCTTGCATGGCGCGCCGGACTTCGGCCCGTTCAACACATTTCTGGCGCAGATCTGGACGCAATGGGCTCTGCTCGGCAGCGGTGCCGTGGATCAAGCACTGGCCGGGGCGGAAGCGCTGTCATCGCCGGGCTTCCTGTCCCCCTTCATTCCGATCCATCGTGCCATGTTGTTCGACGCCGCTGATCGCGTCGAAGATGCCGATGGTGCCTACCAGGCGGCTGTTTTCGCTTCGCCTTTCCCACGCATGGCAACCGAACTCTACGGAAATTTCCTTGAGCGACAGCGGCGTCCCGCCGACGCCATCGCGCTCTACCAAGCCTATCTGGAAGGCGATCCACGCGATGCCAGCATCCAACAGGCGCTTGATCGCGTGACGGCCGGCGGCCGCCCAGCGCGACGCCCGACAATTGCTCAATTCGCCGCCCGTTCGGCCTTCGGCCCTGCAGCCAGCCTCGCCTCCCAGGCCCAGATGGACATGGCGGTTATCTACCTGCGCATGTTGCAACGGCTCGACCCGAATGATGCCGCAATCCGCGTCATGCTGGGCGAGACTTTGCAGCGTATCAGCCTGCCAGAACTGGCTCTGGTCGAATACGCCGCTGTCCCGGACGGTCCGTTCAAGACCGCCTCCGAGATCGACCGCATCTGGCTGACGGCCCGGATGGCCCGGATGGACACAGCGACCGTGATGGCGCAGCAGCTGGTTGATCGCACCGGCAATACTGAGGCCCGCTTGATCCTGGCTGATCTGCTTCGGGTCCAGAACCGGTGTCCCGAGGCTGCGGAGCTGTATCGCAGTGTCATCGTCGACCGTCATGCGGCGGGCTTGGTGGATGATTGGCGGCACTATTATTATCGCGCGGCCTGTCTTTACGACAGTGAGGACTGGTCGGTTGCAGAGGCGGCTTATCTGGAAGCGCTCGACGTGGCGCCGAATGAGCCGCAAATCCTCAACGATCTCGGCTATTTGTGGATCGATCACGGGGCCAATATCTCGCGCGCTTTCGAGATGGTGTCGCGGGCGGCCGAGCTGGAGCCCGAGCAAGGCAATATCGTCGACAGCCTCGGCTGGGCGCATTACCGCCTCGGCCATTACGAGGCCGCGGTCAACGAACTGGAGCGCGCTGCTGCGCTCGACCCCGGCAATGCGACGATCAACTATCATCTCGGTGATGCCTATTGGCAGGTCGGACGCCAGCTTGAAGCCGGCTTCCAATGGCACCGGACGCTCGATCTCGAGCCCAATGATGCTGAGCGCGCCGGGTTGGAGGTGCGGCTGGAATCGGGTGTGCCTGCAGCCGAATCCGTTCCGATCGAGGTCGAAGGTCCGTGACTGGCAGCGAAATCGTCGAACGCGCTGCGGCCAAGGTCAATTTGACCTTGCGTGTGGGCCGCGCGCGCCAAGACGGCTATCACCCGCTCGACAGCCTGGTGGTGTTTGCCGATTGGGGCGACACAATCACCGTTCAACCGGCGCCCGGTCTGACGCTGACTATGTCCGGAGAGGCGTCGCGGGCGTTGGCGGGCGAGGGGGCCAATCTGGTGTTACGTGCTGCCCGGGCCTTGCAGGCTGCGGCGGGCCTGCGGGTTGGGGCGGCGATTCATCTGGAAAAACTGATCCCGGTTTCGGCAGGTCTGGGCGGTGGTTCGGCCGATGCGGCGGCGACATTGCGGGCACTCAACCGGCTGTGGCAGCTGGGATGGACGGTGGAAGAATTAGCGCAATTGGCGCTGAATCTGGGGGCCGATGTGCCGGCCTGTATCTATTCGCGCCCACTCAGGATGCGTGGAATTGGTGAATGGATTGAACTGCTTGACGGTCTGCCGCCGCTATTTGCGGTGATCATCAATGCCGGAATTCCAGTCTCGACGGCTGCCGTTTTCCAGGCCTTCGACAAGGGCAATCCGGCGGCGCTGATCGAGTCAGCGCCCGCGCTGGAGGCCTTGTCTGACTGGCTTGCAGCGGAGCCGAATGATTTGCAGGCGGCGGCGATTGGTGCTGTGCCACAGATTGCCCGGACCCTGGAATTGCTCGCTGCGACGGGCCGGCCGAGCCTGGTGCGAATGTCGGGGTCGGGAGCCAGTTGTTTCGGGCTTTACAATAGCTTGGACGAGGCGCAGCAGGCGGCGGTGATGCTGCGGGCGGCATTGCCGGACTGGATGATCATGCCGGTGCAGTTGGGGGAGGGCGGACATGTCTGAGATCTGGCCCCTGCTGGCGGCTTTCGTGACGGCGCTTCTGCTCGGCTGGGTGATGCGTAGGGCGGCAATTATTGACCGACCCAATCAACGTTCCAACCATGAAAAGCCGACGCCCCGTGGTGGGGGGATCGGGATATTAGCCGGATTTTTCATTGCTTTAGCGCTGATGCCAGAACAGGCGCCGGCGAGCGGTGCGATGCTGGCGGGGCTGGCCCTGTGCGGCGGGATCGCTGGCGTGACGGGTCTGCTCGACGATCTTTTCACCCTGCCCGAAGCGCTCAAATTCATCATTCTCGCGGCGATCAGCCTTGCCCTGGCAGCGATGGCCGGACCTGTTCGCGAACTTGTCGTTAGCCTGCCGTGGATTGTCGGTTTGGCTGGCACTGGCCTATGGGTCTTTACCTGCTCGAATGCTGTTAATTTCATGGATGGCTCGGACGGGCTGATCGCGGCCTGTCTGATCCCGGCCTGCCTCGTGCTCGGATTGGCGGGTGGCGACGATGTCGCGATGGCAAGCCTGGCCCTCGCCGCGGCTCTGGCGGGTTTTGCGGTCTGGAATGTGCCGCTGATCCGGGCGCGCGGAACCCTGTTTGCCGGCGATGCCGGCGCGCTGGGGGCCTCGGTCCTGTTCGCGGGGCTGGCGCTGCGCTGGGCGGCGCTGGGGCCGAGCGGAACCGTCTGGCTGGCGCCGCTGTTGATTCTGCCGCTGCTCGGCGACGTCTTGTTGACGATGGCGGCGCGCGCCAAGGCGGGGCGGCGCCTGTTTGCACCGCACCGGGCGCATGCCTATCAGTTGTTGATCCGCACCGGGCTGAGCCATCGCCGAGTGGCGGCGATCTGGGCCGGGCTGAGCCTGGCTTGCGGCGCGCTGGTGCTGATCGGCGCGGCGGGGCCGGCGGGGTTGAAAATTGGCGTCTTTGTGATCGGCATCGCCGGCTTCACAGTCTTTCACCGCATCGTGCGCCGGCGTGCCGCTGCAGCCGGCGAGGACGTGACGCAATAGGCAGAAAAATCAGTGGCCGCGGGTGACGACGAAGCTGGCCAGGGCTTCCAGCGCCAGGCGCCATTGATTGGCCGGGAAGATCGACAAAGCGTCGCGCGCCTTGGCGGCGCGGGCGCGGGCGGCTTCGATGGTGGCTTCGAGGGCACCATGGCGGCGCATGCAATCGAGTGCAGTTTCGAAATCGCCCTCGTGCTGGTCGAGACGGCCGATCACCCGATCCCAGAATTCGCGTTCGGTCTTATCCGCCGACAGGATGCACAGCGCGACCGGCAGGGTGACCTTGCCTTCGCGGAAATCATCGCCGACCGATTTGCCCAGCTTGGCAGCAGCGCCATCATAATCGAGCGCATCATCGACCAGCTGGAAAGCCAAGCCAAGCTCACGGCCATAGGATTCCAGCGCCTTTTCCTCGACGATTGGACGGGCCGCGACAATGCCGGCCACTTGGGCGGCGGCGGCAAACAGGGCGGCGGTCTTGGCGTCGATGATTTCCAGATAGGTCTCGACCGAGACGCCGGTATCCTTGACCGCAGCGAGCTGGCGCACTTCGCCTTCGGCAATCGTTGAAGCGGCGGCGGAGAGCACGCCGAGAGCTTTCATCGAGCCGGCTTCGACCATCAGGGAGAAGGAGCGGGCAAACAGGAAATCGCCGACCAGCACGCTCGACGCATTGCCCCAGACCAGATTGGCGGCGGCCTTGCCGCGCCGCATGCCGCTCTCATCGACGACATCGTCATGCAGCAGGGTCGCAGTGTGGATGAATTCAACCGCAGCGGCGAGCTTGATCGGGGCCTCGTCGCGGCAGCCAATCATGTTGGCGGCGGCGATGGTGATCATTGGCCGGACGCGTTTGCCGCCGGCTTCGATCAGATAGCGCGCCAGCTCGGGGATCAACGTCACATGGCTCTGCAGCCGGTCGAGGATCAACGCGTCGACGCGGCGCATGTCGTCAAAGGCAAGCACAGCGAGGCGCTCGGCGGCATTGCGCTCGGCCGGTTCAGGCATCAAGGCCGTCACTTTTTCACTCACAATGCTGTCCACGCCGGGAGTTTCCCTTGAAGCCGGTAGAAACCTGATGACAATAGAAATCCCCGCCATGTCCGGCAAGCGGCCATGTCGGTGGCAATTCAGCACAGGAGTTGGTGCCCCGCATGAAAGAGGTCCTGAAAACCAATGATCCGGTGCGGCTGTCCTACGCCCAGAGCCTGCTGAACGATGCCGATATCGAGGGCATTGTGCTCGATGAGGGCATGTCGACGCTCTATGGCGGCGGGCTGCCCTTCATCAAACGCCGCCTGATGGTGCTCGATGAGGATGAGGTCGAAGCCTTGCGGCTGCTGGCCGAACTCCTGCCGGAGGACGAATGAGCGAGACGACGCTCGACGGGCTGCTCGATGGCCGGGTGCAATTGCGCCAGTCGGCGCATGGCTATCGCGCCGGCATGGATGCGGTGCTGCTCGCTGCCAGCCTCGCAGCCAAGCCGGGCGAGCTATTGGTGGAGTTCGGCTGTGGACCCGGCGCAGCGCTGCTGTGTGCGGCGCAACGCATGCCCACCTGCAGCTATCTCGGCATCGAGATCGATCCCCAGGCCGTCGAGCTGGCGACCGGGAATATTGCCGCCAATCGGCTCGGCGAACGGGTGAGGGTGCGCCAGGGCGATATCGCAAAGCCGCTGGGCCCGCTCAAGGCCGCGCAGGTCTTCTTCAATCCGCCCTATTTTGACGATCCGACGGCCCTGCGCCTGCCCAAGGCGGAGAAGCAGCGCGCCTGGCTGGCCGGCGATGCGCGTCTGCCCGACTGGATTGGCGCTGCTGTCCGCGTGCTCGAGCCGAAGGGCCGCCTGACCCTGATCCACCGCGCCGATGCGCTCGGCGATATCCTGGCGGCGCTGGCGTCGCGTTTCGGCTCGGTCGCGATCCGGCCGGTGCATCCGCGGGCCGAACGCCCGGCCAAGCGGGTGCTGGTCACCGCCCGGCTCGGCGGCAAAGCGCCGCTGGTCATTTTGCCACCGCTTCTGCTGCATGATGATGGCGAAGCCGCGCATACCGCCGAGGCCGATGCCATCCTGCGTGGACAGGCGATGATCGCGATGGATGTCTGAGCGGGACTCCCCAAATGTTGCAGCGCAAAAAGATCAGCTGTCGCTGGCTTGATTACGACGCCCGGCTTGCCTAGTGTCCGGCCAAATTCAACCCGACTTCCGATCCGACGGGAATATTGCCATGGCCGCCGAAAAAGCGCCGTCCTTCCAGGACCTCATCCTGCGTCTGCAGCACTATTGGGCCAGCCATGGCTGCGCCATTCTGCAGCCCTATGATGTCGAGGTTGGCGCGGGCACTTTGCATCCGGCGACGACGCTGCGCTCGCTCGGCCCACGGCCGTGGAAAGCGGCCTATGTCCAGCCTTCACGCCGTCCCGGCGATGGCCGCTATGGCGAAAACCCCAACCGGCTGCAGCATTATTACCAGTTCCAGGTGCTGCTGAAGCCCTGTCCGGCCGATTTGCAGGAGCTCTATCTCGGTTCGCTCGACGCGATCGGGATTGATCGCGATCTGCATGATGTCCGCTTTGTCGAAGATGATTGGGAAAACCCGACCGTCGGCGCTTGGGGCCTCGGCTGGGAAGTCTGGTGTGACGGGATGGAAGTCAGCCAGTTCACCTATTTCCAACAGGTGGGCGGCCAGGATGTCGATCTCGTCTCTGGCGAGCTGACCTATGGGCTGGAGCGGCTGGCGATGTATGTCCAGGGCGTCGACAATGTCTATGACCTCGACTTCAACGGCGCCAAAGGGGCTGAAGCTCTGAGCTATGGCGATATTTTCCAGGAAGCCGAGCGGCAATTCTCCGCCTTCAATTTCGAGCATGCCGATGTCGACATGCTGACACGCTGGTTCGAGGACGCGGCCAATCAGTGCAAGGCGCTGCTGGTATTGGACAAGCCCTTGCCGCTGCCGGCCTATGATTTCTGCCTCAAAGCCTCGCACATTTTCAATCTGGTCGATGCGCGCGGGGCGATTTCGGTCGCCGAGCGCGCCAGCTGGATCGCCCGCGTGCGCGAACTGGCCAAGGGCTGCGCCGATGCCTGGGTGGCCTCGGAGCGAGCCCTGGTGGAGCGTGCATCATGAAACTGCCCCTGCGCGGTGGCTGTCAGTGCGGCTCTATTCGCTTCGAGATCACCAAACAGCCGATGACGCTGTATTGCTGCCATTGCACCGCCTGCCAGCAGCAATCCTCGAGCGCCTTCGGCATGTCGATGCTGGTCGAGCGCGACGGTTTTCGCTACCTCAAGGGCGCGCCGACGGCCTTCGAGGTCGAGACCAAAAGCAAGACCGCCAAGATGGGTCTGTTCTGCGATGCCTGCGGCACGCGCATCGCCCATGATACCAAGGGCAAGCCGGCTCTGTCGCTGAAGGCCGGCACGCTCGATGATCGGGCCAAGCTGCGCCCCGTCGGCCATATCTGGGTGCGTAGCGCCCAGGACTGGATGACGTTCAATGATGACGACCTGATTTATGAAGACGCGCCCGATGATGGCTATTTCGCTCTCATGGAACGCTGGTCCACCCAAGAACACGCCTGAACGGAACGCGTTTGATGTCTGAACTCCTGTTTGAAATCTTCTGCGAAGAAATTCCCGCCCGCATGCAAGCGCGCGCCGAGGCCGATCTGGCGCGCCTGTTGGGCGAACGCCTCAAGGCTGCCGGACTGGGCTGGGAGACATTGACGACATTCGCGGGACCGCGCCGCCTCGGCCTCGCCATCACCGGCCTGCCGGTGAAGACCGATGATGTTCGCGAAGAGCGCAAGGGTCCGCGCACCGACGCGCCGCAGCAGGCGATTGCCGGCTTCCTGCGCGGCGCCGGGCTGGACAGCCTCGATGGCTGCGAGAAGCGCGACGACAAGAAGGGTCAGTTCTGGGTCGCGATCATCGAAAAGCCGGGCCGGGCGACCGTCGATGTTGTCGCCGAGGCGATCCCGGCGGTGATGAAGGAATTCCCTTGGCCGAAATCAATGAAGTTCGGCGAGGACGACAAGCTGCAGCGCTGGGTGCGCCCGGTGCATCGTCTGCTCTGCCTGTTTGATGGCGCCGTCGTGCCGTTCGAGGTGTTCGGCATTGCCGCCTCCAACATCACCGAAGGCCATCGCCGCCACGGCCCCGGCCCGTTCGAGATCTCCGATTTCGCGCACTACACCAAAATCCTGCGCGAAAAGGGCCATGTCGTGCAACAGCGCGAAGAGCGCGAGGCGATCATTCTCGCTGGCGCGCGCAAGGTTTGCCAGGACGCCGGTCTGGAACTGGTCGAGGATGCCGGCCTGCTTCACGAAGTCGCAGGCCTTGCCGAATGGCCGGTGCCGCTGCTCGGCAAGATGGACCCGGATTTCCTCGATCTGCCGCCCGAAGTCATCACCCTGACGATGAAGACCCACCAGAAATACTTCGCCGTCCGCAAGCCGGGCGAAGCGGGGCTCGCGGCCAATTTCGTCGTCATCGCCAACCAGGCGGCACCGGATGGCGGCAAGGCCATCGCGGCGGGCAATGCCCGGGTGCTTTCGGCAAGGCTGTCTGACGCGCGGCATTTCTGGGATAATGATCGCAAGACGCCGCTCGACGAGATGGCCAAGGAGCTGACCAAGGTCACCTTCCACGAAAAGCTCGGCACCGTCGCCGGCAAGGTCGAACGTGTCGCCGCGCTGGCGCGCGAACTGGCGCCGATTGTCGGTGCCGATCCGGACCTCGCCGAAAAGGCCGCCCGCCTCGCCAAGGCCGATCTGGTTTCGGAAATGGTCTATGAATTCCCCGAGCTGCAAGGCGCGATGGGGCGCTATTATGCGCTCGACCAAGGCGAGGACCCCGCCGTCGCCGACGCGATCAAGGACCACTACAAACCGCAAGGCCCGACCGATGACGTGCCAACCGCACCGGTAACGGTCGCCGTTGCGCTGGCGGACAAGCTCGATACGCTGGTCGGGTTCTGGGCGATTGACGAAAAGCCTACCGGTTCGAAGGATCCGTTCGCGCTCAGGCGCGCGGCGCTGGGGGTAATCCGCATGATCGAACCGGCAAACATTCGAATCCAGTTACGGCCACTACTCTCAAGCCTTCTCTATAATTTGATTGATAGATTTAGGGATATTAAGCTTGGCGAGGATGACCACTCGCTGCAATTGCAGGTGAGCCGAGACGGCCGTGCCCGCTTGCTTGAGCTTCTCAATCGGAGCGTACTAGTTTTTGGTTTGTCAAAGCACCTCAACATAGGCGCTAAGGAGACCAGAAACGCTATCGCTCATGGTAAGTACGTGAGTGATGAAGATGTGGCGAAGGCGTGGTCCCTGCTCGACACCTTGATAGCTTGGTCGTCACTGCGTTTGCAGCTGCAGCGCGCAATGCTTGAGGGCGATGAGGATAGCGCTTCTTTTGCGCTGGCTGAGATTTCAAGGTTTACTGAGCGGTATGGCACCGCCTTCGACAAAATTGTTGCTGACCTTCTCGCGTTTTTCGCCGACCGACTAAGTGTCCACCTCAGCGATGATGGCACGCGCCACGACGTCATCGACGCTGTCTTTGCTCTCGGCGATGACGATCTCGTTCGTTCGGCACGGAAGTGCTTCGCGCTGGAAAACTTTCTACGAGAAGACGACGGTGTGGCCCTGCTGGCTGGCTTCAAACGGGCGGCGAATATTCTTCGGGCTGAAGAGAAAAAAGACGGGACGAGTTATGATGGCGCGCCCGACGCAGCCTATCTCGCTGCTCCGCCTCAAGCGCCGGAGTGGGCGCTGATCTCTGCGCTGGCCGATGCGCGGGCGCGAATCGCTGCGGCGCATACCGAAGATTTCACCGCCGCGATGGCCGCGCTCGCTCTGCTCCGCGCGCCAATCGATGCGTTTTTCGAGACTGTGACGGTGAACGTGGTGGGCGACCCCGTGTTGCGCCGCAACAGACTCCTTTTATTGTCCGATATCCGGGCGGCGATCTGTGCCGTGGCTGATTTCAATCGGATTGATGGTTGATGACGATGCTTGAACAGGGATTGACGTCATGAGTGCAGGCAATAAGTGGGTTTACGCGTTCGGTGCCGGCTATTCGGAGGGCGAGGCAGGAATGCGTGAGCTCCTCGGTGGCAAGGGCGCCAATCTGGCCGAGATGGCAACGCTGGGCCTGCCGGTGCCGCCAGGCTTCACCCTGACGACCCAGGTCTGCACCGCTTATTACGAGAACAAGCGTCACTACCCGGCTGATCTGGACGAACAGGTCGAAACCGCGCTGGCCAAGCTGGAAGCAACCGCCGGCAAGGTGCTGGGCGATCCGGCCAATCCGCTGCTGGTCTCGGTGCGCTCCGGTGGCCGCGCCTCGATGCCGGGCATGATGGATACCGTGCTCAATCTCGGCCTCAACGACGAAACCGCCGCCGGCTTGGCCGAGCTGTCGGGTGATCGCCGCTTTGCCTATGACAGCTATCGCCGCTTCATCCAGATGTATTCCGATGTCGTGCTGGGGCTGGATCACGCGATTTTCGAAGACATTCTCGACGGCTTCAAGGATGAGAACGATTATTCGCTCGATACCGATTTGAGCGCCGACGACTGGGAAAACATCGTTGGCCAGTACAAGACTGCCGCCGCTGCCGCCCTTGGCCGGCCTTTCCCGACCGATCCGCGTGAGCAGCTCTGGGGCGCGATCGGCGCCGTCTTCATGAGCTGGATGACCGAGCGCGCCAAGACCTATCGCCGCCTGCACGACATTCCGGCCAGCTGGGGCACGGCCGTCAATGTCCAGGCCATGGTATTCGGCAATATGGGCGAGACCTCCGCCACCGGCGTTGCCTTCACGCGCGACCCCTCGACCGGCGATAGCGGCTATTACGGCGAGTTTCTCGTCAACGCCCAGGGCGAAGACGTCGTCGCCGGCATCCGCACGCCGCAATGCCTGACTGAAGCAATGCGCGATCGCATGGGCGATCACTCGCCGTCGATGGAAGCGGCAATGCCGCAAAGCTATGCCGAACTCTCCGCCGCCTTCGACAAGCTGGAACGCCATTATCGCGACATGCAGGATATCGAGTTCACGGTCGAACGTGGCCGGCTCTGGATGCTGCAGACCCGAACCGGCAAACGCACCGCCAAAGCGGCGCTGCGTATCGCCACCGACATGGCCCAGGAAGGCCTGATCACTGAATCCGAAGCAGTGATGCGGATCGATCCGGCGCATCTCGACCAATTGCTGCACCCGACGCTCGATCCGAAAGCCGAGCGCGATGTGCTGACCACCGGTCTTCCGGCTTCGCCGGGCGCTGCGACGGGAAGCGTCGTGTTCGATTCGGATGTTGCCGAAGAGCGCGCCAAGTCGGGCGAAAAAGTCATCCTCGTGCGCATCGAAACCTCGCCCGAGGACATTCATGGCATGCATGCGGCAGAAGGCATCGTCACCGCCCGTGGCGGCATGACCAGCCACGCCGCCGTGGTTGCGCGCGGCATGGGACGGCCTTGCGTCTCCGGTGCCGGCCAGATCAAGATCGACTACGCCAAAAAACTGTTCACGGTCGGTCGCCGCACCATCCATGAAGGCGAAATGCTGACGATTGACGGCTCCAACGGCCAAGTGCTGTTCGGCGAAGCGAAGATGATCAAGCCGGAACTGACCGGCGAATTCGCCATCCTGATGGGCTGGGCCGACAAGACGCGGCGCATGAAAGTGCGCGCCAACGCCGAAACGCCGCAGGATTGCCAGACCGCCGTCGAGTTCGGCGCCGAAGGCATTGGCCTGTGCCGGACCGAACACATGTTCTTCGATGCCGACCGCATCGCCGCCGTGCGCGAAATGATCCTGTCGAACGACCAGGATGGCCGCGTCACCGCCCTCGACAAGATCCTGCCGATGCAGCGCGATGATTTCGCGCAGATCTTCCGCATCATGGGCGAGCTGCCCTGCACGATCCGTCTGCTCGACCCGCCGCTGCATGAATTCCTGCCGCACACGGAAGAAGATGTGATGGACGTCGCCAAGGCGACCGGCCTGCCTGCCGAGCAATTAATGGTGCGCGCGCGCGATCTGGCCGAGAGCAATCCAATGCTTGGCCATCGCGGCTGCCGTCTCGGCATCACCTTCCCGGAAATCTACGAAATGCAGGCACGGGCGATTTTCGAAGCCCAGGTCGCGGTCGAAAAGGAAACCGGTTTTCAACCGCTTGCCGAGGTGATGATCCCGCTGGTCGCAACCGTGTCCGAGCTCTCCATTCTCAAGGCGCGGGTCGCTGGTGTCGCGCAAGCCGTGGCCGAGGAAACCGGCGGTAAACCGAAATACCTGATCGGCACCATGATCGAACTGCCGCGCGCCTGCCTGATGGCCGGCGAGATCGCCAAGGATGCGGAGTTCTTCTCCTTCGGCACCAATGATCTGACCCAGACCACATTCGGCCTGTCGCGCGATGATGCCAGCAAATTCCTCGGCGATTATCTTGAAGCGGGGATTCTCGAAAAAGATCCCTTCGTGACGATTGATCGCGACGGCGTCGGCGAGCTGGTGCGCATCGCTGCCGAACGGGGCCGCAAGACCCGCCCCGATCTGAAAGTGGGAATCTGCGGCGAACATGGCGGCGATCCGGCCTCGATCGAATTCTGCGAAGAAGTCGGGCTCGATTATGTGTCCTGTTCGCCATATCGCGTGCCAATTGCGCGCTTGGCTGCAGCGCAGGCGAATCTGCGACGCCAATCTTAAGTGATTGAACTTGGGTAATGAAATGGCTCTCCTCTTGTCTTGGGAGAGTCATTTCTTATTTGTAACCCGCCAGCGTGCTTGACCGGATCGGTCTGTCCTCATAGAGAGGCGCGCTAAATTTAATGCGAAATTGACTTCATTTGTGCATGGTACGGTCGTTGCATCGAAACGATTCGGGCTGAGATGAAGACCGGAGTACGAATGAGTTTGGACGCTGTACGCAGGCAGCAAGAGCAAGTGGCGACGGCGTTTTATACGCTGGCGTTTATTGTGCTGTGCATACTGACCGTGCTCGCGCTCAATGCCGCCTCCGGGCGTGCCCGTGAGCAGGACGAGACCGTCATGTGGCAGTCGCTCGCCCAGCGTTATCTGCTTGAGGGCGATGCCGACGGCGCTTGGGATGCCCCGCGCACGCTGCAAGTTGCCGCCATTTCCTTAAATTCCGACCTGCAGCAGGGCGCGATCCTGACCGAGCGGCCACTCGACGATCTGCGTACCTTTGACAGCTCGCACTTTGCCATGGCCGCCGATTTTACCGCCGAGCTGAACTGCCTGTCGCAGGCAGTCTATTACGAATCGCGTAGCGAGGCTTTCGTCGGCCAGCTCGCCGTCGCCCAGGTTATCATGAATCGGGTGCGCCACCCGGCCTATCCCGACACGATTTGCGGTGTGGTCTATCAGGGTGCCGAACGGAATACCGGTTGCCAGTTCTCCTTTACGTGCGACGGTTCGACCACGCGCACGCCACGCGGCCGCGCTTGGCGCCGGGCCGAACTGGTGGCCCAGCACGCATTCATGGGTTTTGGCCGCGACGTAACCCGCCGCGCCACCCATTATCACACCGTTGCGGTCGATCCGCATTGGAGCACCTCGCTGGTGCGGACCCGCCGGATCGGTACCCATATCTTCTACCGCTTCCCAACCAGCAGCGAACGCTCCGCTGGGGTCGTCGCCGGACGCGACGCCTGATCAAAGCGCCTGCTCGCAGGATGAGACCGCCAAAGCATGAGGGGCCCCGGAGCGATCCGGGGCCTTTTTCTTGCCTGGGCCCGGGCGGATCTGGCTCGATCGACAATTGCTGACGGACGCTCTGGTGTGGCGCCGACCGCGATGAGCGCTTATTAAGAAATTGCTGAAAGACTTTAACCATGAATGGGCCGCGGCAGGCTCGAAGGAATGGGGTTGGCATGTCCGCATCGATGTCGAACAAGACGCCGGACCGGCTTTGGCTTTGCATGGCTGACAGCCCGCGCACGCGAACACTGTCGCGGGCGCTCGCCAAAGGCATGGACGTGACCGTCTATCTGGGGTCGACCGTCGATCCGGACGGCCCGATCGCGCTGATCATTGTCGATGATGCCAATCTTACCTGCCTGGAGACCGCCCGGGCCAATGCCGCACCACATCAAAAGTCGATCCTTGTTACCGTCAGTCCCAAACGCATTGTGGCGGCCGATATATTTTTGACCCAAGACTGTGATGCCGGCACCCTCGCCAACGTGATCGAGGGCCTGTTCGCCTATCGCGCGTCCCAGATCTCGCCGGCAGCAAGTCAGACCAATCCCGTCATGACGACGCTGGACACGGCGAGTTTCCGCTTGCGCACGCTGGAGGAGGCTGTGCAGGCGGCGCTTTTCCTTGGCGCCATGGCGCCGCGCGTCTGTGAGACGACGGTCGGGCTCTATGTGCTGATGGCGAATGGTATCGAGCATGGCAATCTCGATTTTTCCACTGAGGACAAGGCTCAGGGTCTGGCCAGTGGAAATTGGGCCCGCAAGCTGGCCCAGCGCATGGCCGAACCGGAGTATCACGCGCGTCGGGTCAATGTTGATTTTCAGCGCGGTGAACGTTTGATTTCGCTGCTGATCCAGGATGATGGCGATGGTATCGATGCCGAGACGGCCGAGCTGGCCAATCCGCTGCGCGTCGGCCATCGCGGCCGTGGGATCAAGCTGGCGAAATCAATGGGCTTTGCCGAACTGACTTGGCTGGGCATCGGCAATACTCTGGCCGCCTCGATCCTTTTGCCGGCTCGGCAAGATGAGACTGTTCGCAGCACCGCGACGGTATCCTGACCCGTCAGCCGCCTGTCCGGGCGAGTGACAGGGTGAACGCCCGCTGAACTTCCTCCTCAGACTCGCGTCAGACTGGGTTTGCTACTCACGGCTCCATAGGACGTGCGCGTCCGATTTGTCGTTCAGGAGGACCCGATCAATGACTTTCACCAAACCCGCACTGAAACTGGCTGCAGCTGCACTCGGTCTGGCGCTCGTCGCCGGTGCCGCTCCGGCCAACGCCCAGAGCTCGGGCATGGCACTCGCGGCGAATGAACGTTGCGCCGTCCAGGTCTATCTCTCCAATTCCTCGGCCCAGGTTGTGGCGAAGGCCGCGCCCGGCCTGTCGGGAAGCTATCGTTTGCTGGCCTATCAGGGGATGCCCACCGGTGCCACGGAAGCCGGTCTCAGCGGATCTTTTTCCGGCTCCGGTTCACGCGACTCGATTTTGACCCGGACACATTTGGGCCTGGGCTTTGTCGGCACCCGCAGGGTGGGTTCCATGAGCGAGATCCGCGATGCGGAATATGGCCAGAACGCTGCCTTGCATGTTGATCTGGCCGTGTTCGACCAGCGGGGTCGGCTGATCTGCCGCTCGCAAACGCCGGCGTTCTACCCCGTCGAGATGCTCGACGGTCCGGCGGTGTCGCCGACCAGTTATCAGGCGCCGAACGCCGCGCCCTATCGCGGTCCGGCTGCGGCAACGATGCCCGATCGCACCACGCCACGCGCGTCCCAGCTTGAGCGCAGCCGCGGCCTGCGAGCGATCATCGCGGCTCGCCGCCAGCACTGACACTGACTTCCTGTCTATCCCTCCACTCAACGCCCGGTGCCCAGGCTCCGGGCGTTTTCTTGTCCGGGTGGCACAAACCGCCAGACATCTCGCATTCATCGACCTGTCGGACGTCTGAACGTGGACCTCAGGATCGGCTCACCTCGCTTCGGTTAGAACAGGATCAGTCTTCGATGCATTGGGCGTCGGGCAACACCAAATGGAGTTAAGCCATGAAAATCCGTCTTTTCCTCGCCAGCGCCCTCGTCGCTGTTTCTGTCCTCGGCACCGTTGGTGGCGCTGAAGCTCAATCGCGCAATCGCGTGGCGATCAGCCAGCAAGGCTATAACAACGACCTCGCCGCCCGCCAGAATGGCTATCGCCAGTCGATGGTGATCAATCAGCGCGGCGACCGCCAGTATGTCACCGTCATCCAGGACGGCGCACGCAACGGCACGACCGTTGGCCAGACCGGCCGCTACAACGAAGCCCATGTCGACCAGTACGGCCGTCGCAACGACGCGGTGATCGGCCAGCAGGGCTACAATAATTACGGCACCAGCGTTCAGACCGGTTCGAACAACCTGGCCGGGATCGCGCAGATCGGCAGCAACAACACCGCCACCACAGACCAGTATGGCAATAATAACGGTGTTGGCGTCATCCAGGTCGGCAATGGCCAGAACGCCCACGTCACGCAAACCGGAAGCGGGAATGTGACGCTGGTGATCCAGGGCCAACACTAAACCCGGCCGCCCATTCGGGGAGGGCGTCTTCGCCCTCCCCACGGCAGCCCGGCTTGCCCCGGACATTCAATTTTCGACAGTGAAAAGGAGACTGTCATGAGCATCAATATTCTAGCCGTCAATGCGATGGCGATTGCAGGCGCAGCCCTGATCGCAATCCAGCCCGGCGAACCGGTTCTCTCGGATCAGCCTGGCGTCAATTTCTCCAACTCGGCCTGCCACATCGAGATGGCTGAGACCCCCGATGGACTTCTCGTCACAGCGTGGGGCATGGGCGATGCGGGCAGCAATTACCGCATGGTCGTGACCCAACGCATGGGCGGCGGCGGGTTTGATATCGTCCAGGAAGGCGATGTGCCGGCGGGTGGCAGCGAAGACGCGCTGTTGTCAGACATCCTGCTCGATACCGACGCGAATTTCAGCGCCCGGCTTTCGACCTGGAATGCTACCGGCGAGCTCGTTTGCCGCTGGGATGAACAGGCCTGATACCGACCGGCCATTGCGGCCAATTCGCGATGGCCGGCGGCGGGCGTGATGACAGCCCGGCCCCGGTGAGAACCGGAATATCGCCATCGCAGATATTCAAATTTTCCCTCTGGCTCTTTGCCTCGAACATCCCCATCTGTTGGCTTCCAACCAAGGGGAAGTCATCATGTCCATTCCACTCTCATCCATTGCCAAGACCCAGCTCGACCAGACCTATCGCGCGCTGGACGGTATTCTCGCCAAGGCGGCGGCCCACGCCGCTGAGCACAAGGTCGATGAGGCTGTCTATCTCGACTGGCGCCTGACGCCGGACATGTTCGCGCTCAAGCGCCAGGTCCAGCTGGTCAGCGATTTCTCCGTGCGTGGCCTGTCGCGCCTGGCCGGACAGGATCCCGCCTCGATTCCTGACACTGAAGCCTCGTTCGAGGATTTGCGCGCCCGCCTGACGGCCGCCCGCGCCGCTGTCTGGGCTCTGCCGGTCGCCGCGCTTGATGCTGAACCGTCGGGCGAGATCACCTTCCCCGCCGGCCCCGGCAAGGAAATGACCCTGCCGCGCCATGCCTTCGTCCAGAATTACGTTCTCGCCAACGTGCTGTTCCACGCCTCTATGGCCTATGGGATTTTGCGCAGCATTGGTGTGCCGATCGGCAAGCGCGACTTCCTGGCGGTCTGACGGCCCAGGGGATGGGGGATGTCGTGCGGCTTGCATTGCGAGCCGCACGCGCCGCCAGGCACGCATTCCTCGCCCAACCCTTGGCGACGGCGTCAGCCCTTCCTATCTTTGGTCCATGACCAAGACACGCACACTGCCCGCCACATTGCCGCTCTTCCCGCTTCCCGGCTGCATTCTCCTGCCTGGAGAAATCCTGCCGCTGAACGTGTTCGAGCCGCGCTATCTCAACATGGTCGATGATGCGCGCCGCGAAGGCGGCCATATCGGCATCATCCAGCCGCAAACCAACCGGGCCACCCATCAGCCCTCCGGCCAGCCACCGCTGCGCCGTGTCGGCACGGCCGGCCACATCAAATCCTTCGTCGAGACGCGTGATGGCCGTTATCTGCTGACACTGGACGGGATCTGCCGCTTTACCCTCGACGCCGAAACCGATGCCGCAGCGCCCTACCGGACAGGCCGGGTTGATTACACCCGCTACGTCAGCGATCTCGTGCCGCGCCCGCCACTGGCCGGCAATCGGCCAAGGCTGATTGCGCTGCTCCGGGCCTGGTTGGGGGGTGAGCCAATTCAGCTCGACTGGACCGGGGTCGACGCCATGCCGCTTGAGGCCCTGGTCGACCGGCTCGCCATGCTGGCACCGATGCCGGCCGAAGCACGCCAGGGCTTGTTGGAAGCGCCTGATAGCGCCGCCCGCTTGGCGCGGTTTGAAAGCCTGATCACGACGCTGATCGCCGGCCGCGCCAGCGGCACGGTGCAATAGGGGTCAGGCCGGCCGGGATACCTCGCGCAGCCAAGCGTGTGCCTTGTCGCGCGAGCGAAAACCACGCGCGATGCCATTCATCTGCCCGATCGCGCCGAGCGCAATGCGGATCTGGTCTTTCTGGTCATCGCGACTGATGAAGGCGATTGGCAGGCCACGGCATTGACGCCCGATCTGACGGACGCGCGATTCCAGCTCGACATTCGTGATGCGAAAATCCGAGGCGCGGATGTCGAAGGCGACGGCGCGCACGCTCACATCCTTGAACAAGCTCTCCATCGCCCGCTGCGGCTCGGCGCCCATATCGGGTGTGCGAAGGCCCTCGGTCCGCATTTCCAGCAGACCGTCAGCGATGCGTATCTCGAACTGGGCCGTCGAATAAGTCCGCAAACCGGACACCTCCCTGCCTCTTGACCAAGAGTTGCGGGGTATGGGGGCGAAGTTTGCACAAATTGCGGCGAAAGCGAGATTTATCGACTAGCCTTGCCATAATTTGCGATCAAATTCGCCGAGTAATTGGGAAATAGCGCCAACTTCTTGGCAATCCCCACCCGGCGATGCCCGTTTTCACCGCATGCCACGGCCGGAAAACTGCGTGCCAGCACCGGCCATCAGTGGCAATCTGAACCCTACCACAGATTGACCAGCTTCGGGGGGTATCGGGCCATGGAATTTCTGACAGATCTGTCGCATTGGCTGGCGCGCGAGGAGACGCGCTTCTGGCTCAGCTGGGGCGGGCTCGCGCTGACGTTTATCATCTCGGTCACGCTCGCCATCGCCCAACTCGGCATTATCCGCCGCTTCGACGAGGCGGCGCTAATCAAACAGCAGCGCGGCCGCAAGGCGCAGAAGCCGGACACCATCCGCCGCCATATTCGCGAATTCGAATCCTACGCCGAAAATGCGATCCGTCTCGCCGCGATCCGCACCGGTTTCGTGCTGATGTTCGGCGTCGCCATTCCCGGCGCGCTGCTCGCTGTACTGGTGATCTATCAGGACTGGTTGATGCCCGGCACCGCGCTGTTGCTCGATGCGCCCGCCAGCGGCGCCGGCCCGCAGACCCTGATCGGCTTCGTGCTCGACCAGGCGATGCGCGGCGGGCTCAGCGATGCGTTTGAAGTGTTCGATCTCAGCCTCAGCCCGGTGCGCAATAACCCCGACAACGTCATCTTCTCCTGGCTGATCCTCGGCTACCGGATCATCGCCGGCGTGATTTTCGCCGTCATCCCCTTTCTGCTGATCCAGATCGCCCGCGGCGCCGGCGCCTTGGCCGGCGCCATCGGCCAACTCAAACACGACCTCGCCGCCGCCGAAGCCGGCTGACCCTAGAGCCGGCGGATCGAGACGTGCGGGCCTTCGCGGCGGCGCAAGGTCGGTTGTGGCTCGGGGGCGGGGTCTGGGGCCGCGTCTGGCGCGGGTTCTGGACTGGGGGTCGGAACGCCGTCCTGTTCCGATGTCGCATCGTCCCGGCCGAATAGTCTCTGGCGCAAATCCTCGCGCAGGACCTCGATCGGGATCAGATCATCACGCCCCTCGGCCTCGGCGCGCTTCAGGGTCCAGCCGGGGGAAAATTCGAGCGGGAAGCAATGCGCATCCAGCGGCACACCGACCAGTTCCGGTGGCAATTGTCGCCGTGATTTCTGGTCTGCCTGGGCCTTCAGCGCCGCGGCTTCGGCCTCACGCACCGACAGATCGAGAAATTGCCGTGCCAGCCGCGCCGTCGCCGCAGCCTTGGCGATCTGGCCGCCGACGCCATAGCGGCTTGCCTGCGCCATCAGATAACGCGCCGCCTCATTGGGCGGCAGGCTGGGCAGATCAGGCGCTGCGGCCCCCGTCTGCGCTTCAGCCCTGACTTCAAACCGCCCCGGCGCGGCCGTCCCCTCGACCGCGGCCTCTGCCAAATCACACTGCCGCCAGCGCCCCCGCGCCGCCCATTGATACAGGGTCGAGGCGGGAACCCCCACCTCCGCCGCAATCTCCGCCGTCCCCACACCCTGCTCCCGCAAGGTCCGGGCCCGCGCCTCCAACGCTTCGCGTTGGGCCGGGTGTCGTGTTTTCGCTGTCATGGGCGGAAGTATAGTGGCGGGTGGGGAGGGGGTGGATAAGTTGGGGGCTGGCGCGCTCGCACACCGCTCAAATCAACCCACCACGTTCGTCATCCCAGCGCAGGCTGGGACCCAGTTCGTAAAGCTGGACGCGTTGTCAGGCTGGGCCCCAGCCTGCGCCGGGATAACGGTTTGGACATTGCGTGCCTTTACGTGCCCGCCCCGCGAGCGTTATTGCGATGGACTCCTTAAAGGTGTATAATGTTGCTTCACATGTAATCTCATCCAACCCATGGCGAAGCATCCCTGCGTCTACATCCTGACCAATCAGCGCAACGGTACCCTCTACACCGGCGTGACGGGTGATATCGGCGCGCGCATGATCCTGCACCGCGAAGGCCGCGGTTCGAAATTCGCCGCCCGCTACAATCTCACCCGCTTGGTCTGGTATGAATTCCACCAGGATTTCGGCTACGCCATCGCCCGCGAAAAGAACATCAAAGCCTGGAAACGCGCCTGGAAGCTGAGCCTGATCGAAGACACCAATCCCGACTGGCAAGACTGGTTCGAGACCATCGCCATGTGGATCCCGCTCGATTGAGCTGTCCGCCAGACGAATTTGACACCCAGCTTTCCCACAATCGTCATCCCAGCGAAAGCTGGGACCCAGACTCATCAAGCGCCGTGCCCTACGAACTGGGTCCCAGCCTGCGCTGGGATGACGCCAGAATAGGCGTTTGTGCTTGAGGGACGAAGCCGTCAGCCCAGACCCAAACAGGTCAAACTCCAACCCCACCACAATCGTCATCCCAGCGAACGCTGGGACCCAGACTCATCAAGCGCCGTGCCCTACGAACTGGGTCCCAGCCTGCGCTGGGATGACGCTAGAATGAGCGTTTGTGCTTGAGGGACGAGGCCGTCAGCCCAAACCCAAACAGGTCAAACTCCAACCTCACCACGATCGTCATCCCAGCGAAAGCTGGGACCCAGACTCATCAAGCGCCGTGCTCTACGAACTGGGTCCCAGCCGGCGCTGGGATGACGATAGAATAGGCGTTTGAGATTGAGTGGCAGGGCTCCAGCCCAGACCCACCCATAAACCTCTTGCCGAGGACTCCGCCGCATCAAATTCGCGCCGTCAAGGCGCATGCTCGCAACGCGGCGCCGAAGGCGGCCTTGACGGCGCGGCTTTGATACGGCCCGCTGGCTGGCATGGGAGCTAAGGGGGGAGTGCAGTGGGCCCCCTTTATCCCGGGAATCAACAACAAGACACGATCAATGTGGGTGCGGCTTCCTTTGCGCGCCTTTACCCGTTGTCACCGGGCACGTGTGCTGGGTGACAGATGAACAGCCTGCGGCTGTAACCTCCATGACCGTCGATGCCCCAATTGTCTCGCTTCAACGTGATGCTGACTTCGTTGATGACGTACTCACCGCTATCTCGACCAATGCAATCCCGCTTGAAGACTTCAACTGCTTCGTCGCCGATGGATTCGAAAAGCAGGACCGCAGCCAATTCCCAGAAACGGTTGTCAGCCTGTTCCGGCTTGCCCAACTGGTTGACGTCCAGCGTCAGTGTTAGTCGGGTTGCGATATGTTTGGTTCCGTAGATTCTGTAAGTGATGCGGCTTGGAGGGTAACCATCATCAATCGCGGCCGGTGGCGATTCGGCGAGCCAGTCTCGAACGAACCGGTGATAGTCGTTTGCCTTGAGCCCCTCCGCCTTCAGGAAGCTCTGGGCCGTATAAGGTGACCATCCGAGCTCCCAGGGGACGTGGGGAGGGTTTTTCGCGCGCTTGTAAGACTCCCAAACTTCCTTGATTGTTTCGTCTATCGTCGCTCGGTTGAGCTCCTCGGCTTGGTTCATGTTGCGCTTGAACCGCTGAAGCAGCTCAATTTTCCCGCCAAACACCACCATCGCCCGCAGGGCCGCGTAGTGACGGAGACGGTTGTCCTTGAATTTGATTTTCATGCCAATGATGGCGTTTTCGTGGGCCATATAGAGGAGCACGGCATAGAGGAATGGGAGATACATCAGCGACAACAGTGCTGGCACCGCAAAATCACGCAGAGTGTCGAGGTTCGCGAACTCCTGAAAGTCAGTAATGATCCGATAGACGCTGAATCCTAGCATCCCCAAACCAGCGATCATGAGAAGGTTTTCAGACAATCTCGCAACGATCTTGGTTTCCTGTTTGGTGTCCGCAACTGCGAGCAATAGGCCTAGGAAAACCAAGGCCGGAATCAAGATAAGTTCGCCCCAAAGCGGCAGCGTGTAGAACTCACCGATGAAGACGATGATTGCCGTTATTGCGACGGTATCTTTAGCAAGAGTGCGAAGCGCCCTTGGTGTGTCGGATAGGCGGTTGACATCGAACAGCGTTGCCAGCCCGAAGGTTAGCACCCAGACCAGCGTGCCTTTTAGGTGCGAGAGTGCCCAGATATTTAGCGTCGCCAGAAGAGCAACACAAAGCGCGACCCAAGTGATCGCGGCCCCGATGGCCACAAGAATCGAAGGTTGGAAAAGCACGTTGATGAGCTTGGCCAGCGCCGGACGAGCTTTAGGCACAAACATGATGCCGACGAACGCGAGTGAGAGCCAAATTAGGATTGCTTCCTCGCGGCTGTTCAGATCGAACATCCCTACTTCTCCGGAAACAGACCTGGCATCCAAAGCGAGGCCAAGCTGGCAGGGAAGGCAAGTCTGAGGTCGGATTTGTGCGTTTCCGAGGTCAGGACACCGGCCTTGACGAGCGCGGCAGCGACGCGCCTGGCGCTTCGGTCAGCCATGCCGAGGGTGTTTTCCAACTCACTGCGAGGCAATGAGCCACGGTAGAGAACCGCCTCCATGAGGCGACCAGCCTTGGCGGGCAGGCGCCCGACTTCAGCTTCGTTTTTCGTCCACAACAAAACACGCTCTCGAAGCGCAGCGGGCTGCATCAGGCTCTCCATAAAGGTGACCTGATCAAGACAGGTTTCCAGGAAGAAGCGGGTAAATGAGGCGAGGGCCTCTTCACTCAATGTGCCGCGCCCGTCAAGATCGTTCCGGCGGTCGGTATCGCACGAAGCCAAGTGTTCCTTATAGGTCTCCACCTTTCTCGCGAGCCCGCGCGCCACGGACCACAGACCGCCGGTGTCCAGCGATCGCAGCAGCATGGCATGCGACATCAAGCGGGCGACGCGGCCATTGCCATCCGCAAAGGGGTGTATCCACAAAAAACGGTGATGCGCGCCGGCAGCGCCGATGATCGCGCTGGCCTTTCCTGGCCTGCCATAGGCGTCGTGGAAGCGGTCAAGAAAGCGTGGAATGGCGCCGGGGCTCACAGGAATATGGCGGCCTATTTTTACATCGCCCGTGCGGTAGGCACCGGGAATGACGCGCGCCCTCTCTTTCGTCTCCGGGTTTTCGACCCAAAGGAGAGTGTCTGGCAGGAGCACGCAAAATCGTCGATGGATCTCACACAGGCTTGCGGGGTCGGTTTCAGCGCCTGCTACGCCGCCGGCATCAATCCATGACTGGACAGCGATATGCGCTTTGGCTTCGAGTTGCAGATCCCGCTTCCCGGGATCGGCGCTATAATCCTCCAGCAGGGCGCGCTCGATATCGATCGGATGCGTCTCGTGTCCTTCGATCAGGTTGCTGTAATAACAATTCATCGAGCGGACGAGTTCTGCGAGGGCAGAAACGATCTCCTTCGGCAGGCTGCTCTTGAATGCGGCTGAGCGGGTCGCAAGTTCAAGCGCGAGATCGTTCAACACGCCTCGGTGTCGTGATGACTCGGAAATCAGCAGCGGTTCCATAAGGCCAATGGATTCGTTGCGATCTTCACTTGTCATCATATTTGTCCGGTTTTTTGGCCAGTTTTTTGGTCAGTTCATTTTTTCTCACGTTTCCAACAATAGCATAGAGTTTCACGTTCTGGGTGAAATATTTTGTCCGCAGAAGTGGCCGGTTTTTTGGCCGGTTTATCGAAAAAGCTTTTCTAGCGCTTTTTGTGTGAAAAGAAATGAGGCGCAAAGGAGCGCCCTCAAGAAAAGGGGCCCCGTAGTTGAATGGAGGGTCAACGAGTCTGGACGGAAAACGCAAGATCACTCGTGTTGGATCAACTCCATTTTGGTCTACCCCTCCAACTTCTTAATCTCATCCCGCAGCCTCGCCGCCTCCTCAAACTCCAGATCCGCAGCCGCCTCGCGCATCCGTTTCTCCAGATCCGCGATGACGGCGATGACATTGCCGCCATAGCCGGCCTGGTCCTGGTCGCGCATGCCTTTGGGTTTGCCGCTGCCCTTGCCGCCGCGCCAGGCGCCGGGGCTGCGGGCTTTGGCTTGTTTTTCCATGACCTGTTCGAGGATGTCGGAGACGCCGCGTTTGATGGTGAGGGGGGTGATGTTGTGTTCTTCGTTATAGGCGACCTGTTTGGCGCGGCGGCGGTCGGTTTCGCCGATGGCGCGGTCCATTGAGCCGGTGCGGCGGTCGGCGTAGAGGATGACCTTGGATTCACTGTTGCGGGCGGCGCGGCCGATGGTCTGGATCAGGCTGGTCTCGGAGCGCAGGAAGCCTTCCTTGTCGGCGTCGAGAATGGCGACGAGGCCGCATTCGGGGATGTCGAGGCCTTCTCTCAGGAGGTTGATGCCGACCAGCACGTCATAGGTGCCGAGGCGCAGATCGCGGATCAGTTCGATCCGCTCCACGGTGTCGACGTCGGAATGCATATAGCGGACTTTCAGGCCCTGCTCATGCATGTATTCGGTCAGATCCTCGGCCATGCGCTTGGTCAGGACGGTGACGAGGGTGCGCAGGCCGGCTTCGGCGGTCTTTCTGGCCTCGTCGATGACGTCATCGACCTGGGAGGCGGCTTTCCCGTCTTTGGTGAGCGAGACCGGGCGGATCTCGACCGGCGGGTCGATCAGGCCGGTCGGGCGGATGACCTGTTCGACGAAGACGCCGCCGGTCTGGTTGAGTTCCCAATTGCCGGGCGTCGCCGAGACGCTGACGGTCTGGGGGCGCATCGCATCCCATTCCTCGAATTTGAGCGGGCGGTTATCGAGGCAGGAGGGCAGGCGGAAGCCGTGATCGGCCAGCGTCTTCTTGCGCGAGAAATCGCCTTTGAACATTGCCCCGAGCTGGGGGATGGAGACATGGCTTTCATCGGCGAAAACGATGGCGTTTTCAGGGATGTATTCGAACATGGTTGGCGGCGGCTCGCCCGGTTTGCGGCCGGTGAGGTATCTTGAATAGTTTTCGATGCCGGCGCAGGAGCCGGTCGCCTGCAGCATTTCCAGGTCGAATTCGGTGCGCTGGGACAGGCGCTGGGCTTCGAGCAGCTGGCCCTCGCTCTCCATCCAGGCGAGGCGGGTCTTGAGCTCGGCTTTTATCGACTGGATCGCCTGGTTGAGGGTCGGTTTCGGGGTCACATAGTGGGAATTGGCGTAAAATTTGACGCTTTTCAGATCGGTGATGGCGCGGCCGGTGAGCGGGTCGAATTCGGTGACGCTCTCCAGCTCGTCGCCGAAGAAGGAGAGGCGCCAGGCGCGGTCGTCATAGTGAGCCGGGAAAACCTCGAGACTATCCCCGCGCACCCGGAAAGTGCCGCGGCCGAAAGCGGCGTCGTTTCGGATGTATTGCAGATCGACCAATTGGCGCATCACAGCACGCGGATCGGCGGTGTCGCCGGGCTTCAGCTCGAAGGTCATCGCGGTATAGGTTTCGACCGAGCCGATGCCATAGATACACGACACCGAGGCCACGATGATAACATCATCGCGCTCGAGGATGGAGCGCGTCGCGGCATGGCGCATCCGGTCGATGGCCTCGTTGATCGAGGACTCCTTCTCGATATAGGTGTCGGTGCGCGGCACATAGGCTTCGGGCATGTAGTAGTCGTAGTAGGAGACGAAATATTCCACCGCATTATCGGGAAAAAATGATTTGAACTCGCCGTACAACTGGGCCGCCAGGGTCTTGTTCGGGGCCAGGATCAGGGCCGGGCGCTGTACCGCTTCGATCACCTTGGCCATGGTGAAGGTCTTGCCCGTCCCGGTCGCACCGAGCAGGACCTGGTCACGCTCGCCGCCATTGATCGCTTCGACCAGCTCGGCAATGGCTTGCGGCTGGTCACCGGTCGGTTCGAATTCGGCAACGCAGCGAAAGCGTTGGCCACCTTCCGATTTCGCAGGCCGGTCCGGGCGGTGCGGCTCCCAATTCTCGACCGGGTGCGCGGGCGCGATCGCCGGCACGGTATCGAGGATGAAGTCTTCCGGTGCGGCGAGGCTGTCGTCGAGGGTGAGTTTGACCATGCCCACGATATACGCATCCCGTGCCCGCTCGGCCAGAGGGCGGGGGTGCGATGCTGACGCCACGGTGTCAGCAGGCGCGGCCGCCCCATTAACCACGGGTAGGCTGATGTTAAGCCTGACAGGCTAGTCTGGACGGCTGGATCCCGGAGTTGCCCATGTCCGCCCTCGACCTTTCTGGTGTTACGCTTTTACTGATCGACGACAGCCGCTCGGTCCGCACCGTGCTCAAGACGCTGCTGTGTGGCCTCGGCATCAGCCGGATTTATGAGTGCCGCGATCCGGACGATGCCCTCGTCGTCGCCCGTCTCAGCCGGCCCGATCTCGCCCTGGTCGATTATGATCTCGGCCTGACCAGCGGGCTCGACCTCATTCGCCGCTTCCGCGATAGCCAGGTCAGCGCCAATCCCGACATGCCTATGATCCTGCTGGCGCCGCCCAGCCTGCCGCATTTTGTTCGCGACGCCGAGGCTGCCGGGGCCGATGCGGTCCTGCCGAAGCCGGTCAATGCCGGAACCTTGGGGCAGAAAATTGGACAGGTATTGCAATCTGCGACCCGCGGGGGCGCGGTGCAATCCCGTCACTCGGCTTAATTGGTAATTCAGTTTTTTGTGGCAACTCAATGGGTCAATGCCGCCGAGGTTAGTCATGACTAGTTCAATTCTGCAGGGGTTCCGCATCCTGATCGTCGAAGACGTTGCTGCAACGCGTCGATTGATCGCGCGTTTGCTCGGCAGCTTGGGGTGTCACCATTTGTTTGAGGCCGACGGCGTCGAGAGCGCCTGGCAGTACCTCAATCGGCAAGACCTCGATTTGATGTTGCTGGATTACGAACTTCAGGACGGAACGGGTGTGAAGCTTATCCGCGAACTGCGCGCCAATGCGACGTCGCGCAGTCAGGCGCTTCCGACCATTATGCTGACCGGCCATTCCGAGGCCAATATCGTCGAAGAATCCATTTGCGCTGGTGCCGACAGCTTTCTCGTCAAACCGGTGATGCCGGACAAGCTCGGTCAACGCATTCAGGACGTCATCTCCAGCCGCAGGAGCGATATCGTTCGGGCGGCCGGGCGCGGTCCCAAGACTGAGGTGCACTGGGGCTAAGCCTTCGCGTGCCATGTCTGGCGTCAGGCGTCGTCGAACACATCGGCTTCGATTACCGCGTCCAGTCCGGCCTCCAGATAATCGCCCAGCATCGGTACGCCGAGCAGATAGCCAGCTGTGGGTGAGCTGCGGCGCGCTTGGGCTTCTTTGACGGCGGCGATGAAATCATTGCCGTCAAAATCGCCGCGCCCGATCCAGTACAAGGCCACCAGCTCAACCTGGCTTTCCTCATCAAGCCCATCAATCCAGTTCCTGATCTCATCGCGGATCGGATCGCGATCACCGGTCAGCATGGACTCAACGGAATCCAGCTCTGCCGAGTCCGGATCCGGCTGGAAATCGTCGATCTGTTCCTTGCTGTCATAGGCACGCGCCCGCAAGATCAGGCTACGCACGGATCGTTCCGCCATATTCACGGCATTGCCCTTTCCTCTGGACGTCACGGCCAGCGCCATCCAGGCGCAGAGCCTAGCACACTGGCGCCGAAAAGTGATCTATCGCCGTTTGGTTCGACCGGGTGCCAATCTCTGCTTCGCGCGGGGTCGGGTAAGCCACTGTAAACGGGTGACAGACTGCTGAAATCACGGCGTGACACCGGTCGCGGCAGGGCGGAGCAAGACTTGGTTAAGGTCGAACGGTCAGACTTGTGCGGACTGAAGATTCACCAATGCTCAGTGAGAGCCCATGTCTGGCAGTTTCGACCGCATCCGTGTTTTGATCGTTGAGGACAATGCACACATGTCGACGATCTTGCGCACCATCCTGCAGGGGTTTGGTGTTCGCACGATTATCGAGGTGCGCGATGCCGCCGACGCGTTCGAAACCATGCGCGATGTTAATCCGGATTTCGCGCTGGTCGACTATATGCTCGGCGATTTGAACGGGTTGGAATTTACCCGCTTGGTCCGCACCGCCTCAGACAGCGCCAATAAATATCTGCCAATCATCATGGTCACCGGTCATACGGATCGCTCCAAAGTGATCGAGGCGATCAATGCCGGCGTCAATGAATACCTCGCCAAACCGGTGCGTCCGGTTGATTTGTTCCGGCGTATCTCGGCCCTGATCGAGCGGCCGCGCCGCTTCGTCAAGGCCTCGACCTATTTTGGACCCGACCGCCGCCGGCGCCAGGATCCGCGCTTCGCAGGCCCTTGGCGTCGTTCGACGGACGAGGAAGAGGCCGAAGCCTCCTGAGGCCGATTGTCACACCTTGCCGGCACTCGCCATCTCTTTGTAAATGTTGAACACAATGACCGCCTCCCCGGCACCGACGGCCTTGCGCTTGCGGATGATCGAGGCGAAATCGGCGTTATTGACCAGCAATTCCGGTCCCATTCGCACCAATTCCTCGCGCGTGATCAGGGCTGTATCGCAGCTGAGTGGCGCACCGCAGCCGGAGCGACAACTGATCGCATCGGCCTTGCCCAGCATGTCTGCCAGCGCACGGGCTGCGTCGCGATCGGCGATGAAGACGCGGCCAAAGGGATCAAACCCCACCGAGTTGAGATGAAACAATACCCCGCGTCCTTGCGCCATTGCTGCCTCCTGTCATGCGAAATCGGGTGTACACCCTTTGTTCCACAATCTCAAGACGTAAATTATCCGACAGCAGCGATCAGGGCCTGGATCTCACCAGGCTCGGTGCACCAGCTCGTGACGAGGCGGGCGGAACCATCGGGCCATTGGTAAAACCCGGCTCCGGCGGCGCGCATGCTGGCGGCGACGGACTCCGGAATGCGAGCAAATATCTCATTGCCATCAACGGGGTGAAGGATTTCGACACCGGGTATCGATGACAAGCCGGTAGCGAGGTCGGTGGCGCGAGCGTTCGCGGCCCGTGCCAGGTCGAGCCAGAGATCGCCTTCCAGCCAAGCCTCGAACTGGGCCGCCATGAAGCGCATTTTCGGTGCCATATGCCCGCCACGCTTCTGGCGCGCCTGCAAGGCCTCGAACCGGTCCATCACCGGGCCAAACAGCACCACCGCCTCGGCGCCGAGGGCGCCATTCTTGGTGGCACCGAAACACAGGGCGTCGACGCCGGCCTTCCAGGTCAGTTCCGCAGGCGTACAACCCAATGAAACCAGGGCGTTGGCGAAGCGGGCGCCGTCCATGTGAACGAAGGCGGGGCGTTGCTTCAGGCGCTCTGAGCGCTCGCGAACTTCTGCGACCGAATAAGCGGTACCGCTTTCGCTCAGATTGGACAGTGATAACACCCGGACCGGGCTGGTGTGGACGAAGCCTTCCGGGATTTCCGCCAAGGCGCGGTCCAGCTCGGACAGCCCGATCTTACCATGTGCGCCGCCGAGCGGGATAAGCTTGGCGCCGCCGGTATAGAATTCCGGCGCGCCGCGCTCGTCGCGATGGATATGAGCTTCGTCATGGCACAGGATGGCGCCGTCAGACGGGCACAGGACGGAGAGCGCCAGAGCATTGGAGGCCGTGCCGGATACCGCGAACAAGACTTTGAGATCACACTCGAAAATCTCCCGCAACCGGGCTTCGACGCGGGCCGATATCGGGTCATTGCCATAGCTCGGCTCAAAGCCGGTATTGGCGGCGGCAATGGCCTCGACCAGTTTGGGATGGGCGGGGGCGGTGGTGTCGGACAGAAAGTTCATAAGGCTCAGAGAAACCGGCTTGCTGCCTATCGTCAATCGCCAAACACCGGGTCGGGATGGCGTGGCGGCAGGCTGTCGCGCATCTGGTCGGCGGAGGAGGTCGGGCGGCGGCTGGTATCAGCCAGGGTTGGTCGCCCGCGCAGATCCGTCAACCCGAGGCCATCACCTTCAAATAATGCATGAATTTGCTCGGCGCTCATCCCGTGACCGATTGCGGCCTGCTGCCCGGCCGCCAGATTGGCGTCGCTGGCAAAGCGCAACATGGCGAGGCCGTCAGGATCGGGATCGTCGCTGCAATGACCGGCTTCACGGTTGGCTTCTGATGAGGTCATGCAGAAGATTTCGCGAACGATAAATGGTGTTCCAGTCAGGGCGGCGGTCTCGGGAAGGGCGGAAATTTCGTAGGCAGCAAGGCCTTGCTGCGGGCTATCCGTTGGATTGTCGGTCAGTGCCTCTTCATCATCCGCCAAGTCAGCATTGACCACCTGTTCGTCATCACTTTCGTCGCGGGCTTGTGTCGCCGTCGCCATATCGGCTTGCGCGGGCGGTGAAGGCGCGATTTCGGGCGGGCTGTCGTCCGGCTCGATCTCCGGTTCCGGCGTTGCGACGAGAACGAGATCGATCGCGGTCAGAGCGGCCGGCGCGGCGGGCGGCCGCGGCGCCACCAGAATCAGCACGATCAGCGCACCATTGGCGGCAAACGCCAGCGCCCAGGCGAGGGTGCGGCGAATGACAATCTCACGGACGGGTCGGACGGCGGCCTGGCCCAAGCAAAACTCCCAACAGCCCCCGCCGTGGGTCTATCGCTAGCCGAGCCAGTCGCCAGATGCCAGTCCGGGAACATGACAAACCGGTAAGGTTTTCGCCGCCAACTGCTTGCCGGCAGCGGCGCGGCAGCGCAGTGTGGCGCCTGATATTGACCCTCCACCCGCCGAGGAGACCGGCCCCATGACGAAAACCCTTGCGATCCTGCTCGCTGCAGCCGGTCTGTGTGCCGCACCGGCGCTGGCGCTCGATCACCACATGGACGACGAGCAGGCTGCACCGAGCTATGAGGAATGCGTCGCCGAGTGGACGGCGTTCTTCGGCACCGACACCCAGTATGACGATGCCACTCGCGCCATCGCCATGGACGGCCTGTCCCGCGAAGACCGCGCCCGGATGCAGACCTGCGACGACATACTCGATGGCGGCCGCGCGCTGCAAGCCGGCCAGTAGCGCCAGAAAAGGGGACAGGTATAATTAACGCGTAGTCTGTCCGGTTTGCCGAGAGCGGCACCGTCGTGCTGGCGCGTGAATTATACCTGTCCCCTTTTTGAGACCTTCGATGACTGAAGTCTATGATCGCAAGGGCATTGCCCCGAAACTGGCTCTGACCTGTCCGCAGTGCGGTGCCGAGGCCCGCTTCGAGGGCCTGTATGGCGAGATGGCGCTGCCGGTCATGCTCGCCGACGACAGGACCGGCACCAAGCTGTCCTGGGCCGGGCGGCTGAGCTGCCTCGCCTGCGGTCTCAACCGCACCCACGAGGTCGACTGGCCGCGCGAGGCCTTCTTTCAGCTCGACTATCGTGGCGAGAGGCTATGGGCTTTCGACCGGGCGATGATGGTGGAGATACTGGCTTATCTCAACACCGGTGGCGATCGCGACACGGTGCGGCGAGCGAGCCCGCACGCGACGCGGCTGATGCGGCTCCCGAAAGTGTTCCTCACCGCCAAGGCACGCGAGACACTGGTGGCGAAGATCGAGGCCCTGCTGGCGCGTGGCTGAACGTGAGAAAAAGGGGACATGTATAATTAACGCGCAGTCTGTCCGGTTTGCCGATAGCGGAACCGTGGTGCGGGCGCGTTAATTATACATGGCCCCTTTTTCGGTGCCAGCATCGTCGTTCAATTTCCGCTTGTGTTCGTGTTTTGTTCCTTTATAATTGCGTGATGCCACGGACTGCACGCCTCGTTCTTCCCGGTTGCCCGCATCACATCACCCAGCGCGGCAATCGTCGCCAGCGCGTGTTTTTCTGTCATGAAGACTATGCCCTCTACCGGCATTTGCTGGGCGTCGCATGCCGCAAGCATGGTGTGGCTTGTTGGGCGTTCTGCCTGATGCCCAATCACGTCCATCTCGTTTTGGTGCCACAGGACGAGACGGGGCTGGCGGCAGCGCTGCATCAGACCCATTTGTGTTACACGCAGCGGATCAATCCCCGCGAGGGCTGGAGTGGCTTTCTGTGGCAGGGGCGCTATTTCTCCTGTCCGCTCGATGAGGGCCATGCCTTGGCGGCGCTGCGCTATGTCGAGCTCAATCCGGTTCGTGCCGGCCTGTGTGAGCAGCCGCAGGACTGGCCTTGGTCGAGCACGCGCCACCGGCTCAGGCTCAAACGTTTCCGCCTGCTGGCCGAGCCTGCCTTCTTACGTCGCATCCCGGACTGGGGGCGATTTCTCGCCCAAGGTCTTGATGCCGCCACTCAGGCCCGGATCGGGCTCTTCACGCGGACGGGGCATCCGCTCGGGGCAGAGGATTGGGTCGCCACGCTCGAGCGGCAGGCCGGGCGCTCGCTACGGCCTCGCCCGCGCGGGCGTCCAGCGGGAGCTAAAGGGGACAGGTATAATTAACGCGCAGTCTGTCCGGTTTGCCGATAGCGGAACCGTCGTGCGGGCGCGTTAATTATACCTGTCCCCTTTAGCCCTTTAGCTCCGCCCAGACCACATAGCGCTCCGGCCCCGGCATCAGGGCGCCGAACGGCCAGCACGTGACCAGGGCCAGCCGCGCCGGTCCGCCTTCGGGCTCAATCCCGGAGCGGGCCGCGTCGACGATTTCCATATTGGTGACGCGATATTCGATCTGCTGGCCGGCGGGGGTTTCGAGCATCACGGTGTCGCCCACCCTCAGATCTTTGAGGAACTCGAAATGCGTGTCGCGGTGGGCGGCGATGATGGTGGTGCCGGGCTCACCGGCGGCGGCGGAGACGGTCAGCATGGCGGGACCGAAAGCGAGCGCTTCGCCGCCGGCTTCGGCGAGGACGATGGCGTGCTCGCCCAAGGAAGGGACGGAGAGCCGGGCCACGGGCCAGGTATCGGCCCAGGGCCATGGTGTGGCCGCGATCTCTCCGCCGATCGCACGCGTCCACGCCCTTGCGAGCAGGATTTGTGCGAACTCCGCTTTCGCGGTCAGAAAAAGCCCCTGACCGAAGATCGCGGCACCGGCGATCAATACCAGCGCCGCGATAGCTGTTTTGGCCCTCACCACAGGCGCCGCTCGCGATTGGCGATCAGCCAGATCAGGGCGATCAGCATCATCAGACCACCGAGCCCCATCAACAGTTCGCGCGGTGTTGCGGTGGCTGGTAGCGGTATGCCAGCGGCATCGACGGGCGCGGCGTCGGGATCCTGACCGGGGCGCAGGCGGGCGAGTAGGTTGGGGTCGAGGGCGGCGTGTTGTTCGGGCGCGAAGCGTTGATCCATCACCGCCTGGAAGTCCCAACCATCGGGGATCATCAGCGGCACGTCGCGTTGGACCAATTGATCGCCAACCGGGCGGACCGGGGTGGCGTCGACGGCGACGAGGCTGGTCAGGCGGGTGACGAGGTGGAAATCGAGCGCGGTCTGCAGCACCGAGGCGTCGATGCTGGCCGGGGTGGCGCCCTGGAAGCGCATTTCCTCCAGCGCGCGGATGCGATTGCGTGCCCATAATGTGGCGACGCCGGACGCGGGCCGGGCGTCGGTCAGAGCGATGTCCTGCTGCCAGGCTGAGCCGGCCAGCTCGCCTTCCAGCCGCATCATGCCTTCGGGGCCGGCCAAGCGGGCGGTGAGCAGGACGGGTTCGCCGTAATAGAGATCGGGCAGGGGGGCTGGCCATATCTCGCTCAGGGCCCCGGCGGGAAAGAGCGCGTCGAGATCGGTCATCACCGGACGTTCGAGCGCCGTGAACAGGCGGTCCATGGCGCCGGCGACTTCATTGACATCGCCAATATGGGTGAAGGTGCCGCGGCCAAACCGGGCGGCGCGGCTCATGAAATAGGTGTTGGGCGCAGCCCCGATCCCGACCGGGAAGAGGCGTGAGCGGCCCAAATCCTGATGGATGGCGGCGAATAGCTCGGCCTCATTACCGATCGCCCCATCGGTGAGGAAGACCACCTGGCGCACACGGCTGGTGTCCTCCGGCGTGTCGTCATGCAGGGCGGCGCGCAGGGCTGGCAGCATCACCGTGCCGCCCTCTGCCTGCAGGTTGGCGGCAAAACTACGCGCCCGGGCGATATTGACCGGGATGGCATCGACCGCCTGCGGGAAGACGCGCTGCATCGTATTGTCGAAGCGGATCAGGTTGAAGCGGTCGCCGGGCTCGAGCCGGTTGAGGGCCGCAACCAGGGCTTGGCGCGCCTGGCGCATGGAGGCGCCGGCCATGGAACCGGAATTGTCGATCACGAATATCGTTTCGCGCGGCCGGCGCGGCGTGTCGCTACCGAGCCGGGCTGGCGGCAGGATCTGCGCGAGGAGATAGGTCTGGCCATCGAGCTCTTCGGTGAACAGTGCGGCGCTGGGGGCGGTCTCGTCGGCCGGGCGCCAGGTGAGGACGAAATCGCGGTTGGCGGGGATGGGGCCATCGGCGAGCGAGATGATGGCGTGGCCGGGCATGGAACGGTCGACCAGGGTGGCGTGATAGCGACTGGCGACGGCGCCGAGTGCGAAGCCGGGCTGGAGGTCGGCGTGGATGCTGACTGGCAGGCGCAGATAATCGCCCGGTTCGGCGGAGGGATGCATCAGTGGCGGCGTGATCCGCATCGCGTCGGCGAGACCCTCCATCCGATCACCGCCATCGGCGGCAAAGACGAAGCCCTCCGGCTGCGGGATATAGCGCGGCGTGATCGCCAGTGGCACGCGCACCTCGAATGTACCGTCATTCAGGCGGGCGACATCCTGATACTCAATCTGGACGATGATCGTCTCATGCGGGCCGATATTCGCCACCGAGGTGGTGAACATGTTGGGGCGCTCCTGCTCGACCAGACTGGCGCGCTGGCCATTGGCGCGGGCGGTCTCATAGATGCGGCGCGCCTGCTCGCGTTCATGGATCTCGCCCTCGATGAAACGGTCACCGATCTGCATCCGCAGCCGATCTACACCGCTATCCTCGGGCATCGGGAAGACATAAGTGCCCTCAACCCAGGCGTCGGACGGGTTCTCGAAGCGCTGGGTAATGATCGCCCGCACGATCGGACCGGCGATATCCAGCCGGATATCGGTCGCGACCAATGGAGCCGGGATGTAGAGCCCGCCCTCAACGGTCTTGAGCAGGAGCGCGCCTTCATTGATCTCGCTGAGACGGACCATGCCGGCCTCGGTCGCCGCTGTTGTCTCTGATGGTGCCGCGGCGCTGTCCGCATGCGCTTCTGACCAGAAAAAGAGGCTGGCACCGAAAACGGCGATGGCTGTGATGAGCCCCAGCCAAGCCTGTCCACCAGCGGGTCTGTGTGAGTGTCCGGATGCCATGTGAGTTGTCCCTCGCGTCGTGACCGGCCACCCGCTGCGCGTGTTCGAAGCAGGCGGCCGATCTCCCTGTCCATGATCAGGCTGGGCCGCGAATTTGCGCGTCCCGGGGCGGGTTTGCGGCCATTGCGGGAAAAAATGGGGCGATGTCTGGGCGTGCTACCGGGTGTTGCGGCGCAGCAAAATTCCGCAAGTTTTTGCGGCAAAAGCCGGGCTTTGCGCATTTCCCTCTGCTGCGGGGATTGGCGCGGGCGAATGCGGGGACTAGGTTTGCGCAACGCCAATCCTTCGATTCAGGACATTCCCGATGACCTTTACGCCCTCCGACGCGCTGCAGCGCGTGAAACCGTCTGCGACCCTCGCCGTGACCCAGAAGGCGCGCGACCTCAAGGCGAAGGGGATAGACGTCATTTCGCTCGGTGCCGGCGAGCCGGATTTCGACACGCCCGACCATATCAAGCAGGCGGGAATCGAGGCGATCCAGCGTAATGAGACCCGCTATACGGCGGTCGATGGCATTCCGGAATTGAAGGACGCCATCGTCAAGAAATTCCGCCGCGACAATTCGCTCGAATACACGGCGGCCCAAATCCATGTCGCGCCGGGCGGCAAGCCGGTGATCTTCAATGCGCTCGCCGCGACGCTCAATCCGGGCGATGAAGTCATTATTCCGGCGCCCTATTGGGTGACCTATCCGGAAGTGGTGCGCCTGCTCGGCGGCGAAGCTGTGTGCGTCAAGACCGATATCGGCAATGGCTACAAGATCACCCCGGACGAGCTGGAAGCGGCGATCACATCCAACACGCGCTGGCTGATCCTCAATTCACCCTCCAACCCGACCGGGATGGGCTATAGCGCCGAAGATCTGCGCGCACTCGCGGAGGTGCTGCTCAAGCATCCACAGGTCTGGATCATGACCGACGACATGTATGAGCACATTATCTATGGCGATTTCAAATTCGCCACCATCGCGGAGGTCGAGCCGCGTCTGCTGGACCGGACCCTGACGATGAATGGTGTCTCCAAGGCCTATTCGATGACCGGGTGGCGGATTGGTTACGCGGCGGGACCCGTCGAGCTGATCAATGGCATGCGCAAGGTGATCTCCCAGACCACCTCGAACCCGTGCTCGATCAGCCAGTGGGCATCAGTGGCGGCGCTCAATGGCGACCACAGCTTTCTCAAGGCGCGCAATGCCGCCTTCCTGCGCCGGCGTGATCTGGTGCTCGACTGGGTCAATCACTCCAAGGGCCTGGTCGCGCCAACGCCGGAGGGGGCTTTCTATGTCTTCGCTGACTGCGCCGGTGTGATCGGCAAGACGGCGCCGGATGGCACCGTGATCCATAATGACAATGATTTCTGCTCGGCCTTGCTTGATGCCGAGGCGGTGGCGGTCGTGCCGGGCGTCGCCTTCGGGCTCGAGCCGGGGTTCAGAATTTCCTACGCGACCTCGGACGATCTGCTCAAGGAGGCCGGGATCCGGATCCAGCGTTTCTGTGACTCGCTGGTCGCGAAATAAGAAAAATCTATCGCTCTGACAATGTTTCCTGATTGGCTTTATGCGTCCCGTTCAAGCATATTGTTTCCAGACACAGCGGCCCCCGCCGCACGCGACTAGAGGAGAAGCATTATGAGCATCAATATGGGCCTTTCTGACGAGCAACGTACGGCCATGGCCGCCGCCGTCACCGCGGTTCTGGCGGATACTTATGCGCTCTATTTCAAGACGCATGTCTACCACTGGAACGTCACTGGACCGCGCTTCCACGATCTGCATTTGCTGTTCGAACAGCAATATAATGAGCTCTGGCTCGCCACGGACCTGATCGCTGAACGCGTCCGCGCGCTCGATTTCAAGGCGCCGGCGTCCTATTCGGCGATGGCCGCCGCCGGCACGGTGTCTTCGGAAGGCAAGGCCCAGAAGGCCGATGTGATGATTGCTGATTTGCTGCGCGGGCATGAGGCGGTTGTCGCGACCATCCGCAAGGCACTGGCACTGGCCGCCACGAACGGCGATGACGCCACTTCGGATGTCCTCAGCCCGCGTCTGACGGCGCACGAGAAATACGCCTGGATGCTACGCTCGACCCTGGGCTGATCCATCCGCCCGCCAGTTTCCTGACGAGAGCCGTTTCATCGCACGCGATGGAGCGGCTCTATTTCGTTGGGTGCCGCATTCTCGAACCACAAAACCGGTCCCCACTTTTCCTGAAAATGCTGAGTCTTGAGTGGTCGCATTTTCGAACCGGAAAACCGGTTCCCACTTTTCCTGTAAATGCTGAGTCTTGAGAGGTCGCATTTTCGAACCGGAAAACCGGTTCCCACTTTTCCTGAAAATGCTCCGGATACAAAGATGCCCCAGCCTGTTGGCCGGGGCAGTTTCGTGTCGGGGGCCTAAAGAGGCCCGAAATGAGGGCGCCGGACCCAGGGGGGGAGGGGAGGGCCCGGCGCAATTTGCATACCTCACGGGGAGGAGGGGTATGCGAATCCCTTTGCAGGGAGGGAGGCGGTGTAATCACCGCGTCTGTGGGAGTTATATGCGCCATGCTGCGCTGCAGCACCAGAGACGATCCGGCATAGTTCTCATGCAAAAATGGGACGACGCCACAATTTAGCCATGCATTTGAACCGGGGCCATCTCGGTCAACTTTCCCAGCGGCGGGCCTGTTCAAGCAGGAAGTCGCGGAAGGCGATAATGCGCCGTGAACCGCGCAATTCGCTGGGATAGACGAAATAGACCACGAAATCCGGCCCGTGCAGATCGGGCAGGACGCATTGAAGCGAAGGATTTTCGCGGGCGACATAGTCGGGCAAGGCACCAATCCCGAGGCCGGCTTCGATCGATTTCATTACCCCGTGAAGCGTATTGACCTCGATGACTGCCGGGCGCGGCGCCTGTCCCACCGCCCGGCCAATCTTGGCGGCCCAGTCCAGCCCCGGGATAGGTGCCAGCTGTGGCGGCCCGTAATGGATGATCGAGTGATCGTCCAGATCGGCGATTGAGGCTGGCGCCTGGTGCCTCTGGAGATAGTCGGGGCTGGCATAGAGGTGCTGGCTGACGTTGAGCAATTTGCGCTGCACCAGGTCATTCTGGGTCGAGGGCCAGGGGCGGATGCCGACCTCAGCTTCGAGGCCGGCCAAGTCGAGCTCGTGATCGTCGAGCATCAGGCGGATCCGGATTTGCGGAAACTGGTCGTGGAATTCACCCAGACGCGGCGCCAGCCACATGGCTCCGAGCGCCATTGGTGCGGTGACTTTCAGCTCGCCGCACGGCTCGTCGCGGGCGTCCTGGACGCGCGCTTCGGCGATCGCGGCTTTGGCGGCGATGTCCTTGGCCGCCTCAAACAGGAGATTGCCGGGCTCGGTGCGGATCAGGCCGCGCGCATGACGATGGAAGAGCGCGGCGCCGAGATCCTCCTCCAGCGCTGCGATCTGGCGGCTGACCGCCGATTGTGACAGGCCGAGCATCTCGGCCGCCTTGGTCAGAGACCCCGCTTGGGCGGCAGCATGAAATGTTTTGAGCTTGTCCCAGTCCATGCGTGGCGCCCTCCCGGCATCCCCTTATCGCTGCACTCTACAGGCAGGAGCGGGCCGGGCGATAGCCTTGCCTACTCCCCGGAGGTTTCGGAGACGGAATCGGAGGCCGGCGTCGGTTCTCCGGCCGGGCGCAGGTGGATGCGATTACCATTCTGGTCGGTTGGGATATCGATCGTGCGGACTTCGCCATAGCGGCCTTCGCGCATCAATTCGATCCGCCGCTCCTGGACCGCGGTCATCAAGATCACGCCATTGCTTGGCAGGGTGGTGCAGCTGAGCGGCGCGTTGATGGCGTCGGAACGCGGAGCGCCTTCGACCGTGGTGGAATACATTAGTGCCGGGCCGCCCGTGCCGGTGCAGCGTGTTGAGCCATTGATCAGATCAGCAATGTGCCAATCCTCCACCGAGGTTCTGACCGGCCGAATATTATTGACCTGTTCCTGGGTCTCAGCGTTCGCATAACGGTTGAGATGTGCGCGCAAATCGGTGTCAAAATTCGGGAAGAAACGCTCGGCCTCACGATAGATGTGCGAGACGCGCAATTCAGTGCGGGCGACCTCGACGCCACGCAGCGAGTTGACGAACTCGGTCGCATTGCGGTCGAGCTGGCCCCAGATCCGGGTCGCGTCATAAGCGTCGCGCGGCAATTCCGGGCCGCCAATCGCGCCGTTGAAAAAGCCGTAAATGACCCGTGGATCATCCCACTGGGCGTAGACAATGCGCAGGCGGATATCGTTCAGGCTGAGCGGCACGCCGTTGACGGTCAGGATCTTCGCGTCGAACACATTCTCGCGGCTGCCATGCGCATGCATCGAATTGATCCGTGTGACCGGGTATTCGAGCATGATCTGTTCGATGATCGCGACATTGTGCAGATTGAGCCAATAGGCCAATTGTTCAGTGCGGCTCAGACTGGCCAGATCGATCTGCGAGGGCAGGGCTTCAAGATCTTCGCGATACTCGGTGATCGCCTGCCGGTATTCGTCGGACATCGTATTGTAGGCAACACGATTGGCTTCGAACCGGTAGCGGGACTCATTGGATGTCAGGGCCCGGCTGCCGGTCAATTGCGTGCGTTGACGCTCGGGCTTGCGGTCCATGATCGGAACATTGAGGACGAAATCGTGCAACAGGTCCGACCAGACTGAATAATCAATATGCCGACGGGAATTGTCATTGAAGGACGAAAATTGCTGGAGGGCTGACGGTGAGTGCGCGTCGGCTCCGAAGCTCGCCGCCGGGGTCAGCAATATGGCAACGAGGCCAGTGATAAGAATTCGATACATAACGCGTCCTCGATACGGGCCCTGTCCTGACGGGCATGCCGATAATTATTGGCCAGAATCGCACAATCACGCGGCGGCCGAAAGCGGGAATGCCGGGGCATAAATCCCCGTCGCTCCGTCATTTCGATGATCGACGAATTAATCGGTTCGGTCAAGCACTCAACTACAGCGTCGTCATCACCACTTCGGCGAGCGGTCAGCCGGGGGTGCGCCGTTCGGCGCTCTATTCCTGGCTGGCCAGATAGCGCTCGGCTTCCAGGGCCGCCATGCAGCCCATGCCGGCAGCGGTGACAGCCTGACGATAGATGTCGTCGGTGACATCACCAGCCGCGAACACGCCCGGGATCGAGGTTTTCGGCGTGCCCGGCTCGGTGACGAGATAGCCACCATGCTTGGTTTCCATTTGCTCGAGGAAGAGCTCGGTCGCCGGTGCATGGCCAATCGCGACGAAGAAGCCGTGCGCCGGAATATCGCTGACGGCATCGGTCTTGAGATTGCGGATGCGCACACCGGTGACGCCCGGAGGGTCCATCTCGCCGAGCACTTCGACGACCTCGCTGTCCCAGACCATTTCGATCTTGGGGTGTTTGAACAGGCGGTCCTGCATGATTTTTTCGGCGCGCAGACTGTCGCGGCGATGCACGAGGGTGACCTTGGACGCGAAATTGGTCAGGAAAAGCGCTTCCTCGACGGCGGTATTGCCGCCGCCAACCACGACGATTTCCTTGCCGCGATAGAAAAAGCCGTCACAGGTCGCGCAGGCCGAAACGCCGAAGCCCTGGAATTTCGCTTCGCTCTCCAGCCCGAGCCATTTGGCCTGGGCGCCGGTGGCGATGATGACAGCGTCGGCGGTGTAGACGGTGCCGCCATCGCCCTTAAGCACGAAGGGGCGGGAGCCCAGATCGGCTTCGACGATGATGTCGGAGATCATCTCCGTGCCCATTTTTTCGGCCTGGTCCCGCATCTGCTCCATCAGCCAGGGGCCCTGGATCACGTCAGCGAAGCCGGGATAATTCTCGACATCGGTGGTGATGGTCAGCTGGCCACCAGGCTGCAGGCCGGCGATCAGCACCGGCTCAAGCATGGCGCGGGCGGCATAGATGGCGGCGGTATAGCCGGCGGCGCCGGAACCGATGATGATCAGGCGCGAATGGCGCGTCTCGGACATGGGAATTCCTCAATATTTCGGGAGCGGGCGCAGCCGCCACTTCAGGGGTCGGCACTTATATAGGTCGTCTTGCCGCTATTGCCGCCCCGTTTGGCAGTTCGATCAGTCGGTTGGGTCGGGTGTCAGGGCGTGGACCATGCCCATATCGCGGCCACCGGGCCAACCCATCGTGTCGAAAGGGTGGGTGTTGGACGGGTCCTGGGTCATCAGATAGGCGGCATAGAGATGGGCTGAACGAGTTCCGGACCGGCAATGCATCACCACGGGCCCGTCGGCCGATTGCAGCAATTGCGTCAATTGCGGCGTCAAGGCCGGATTGGCTCCATATGCGCCGCCGATCGGCAATTCGGCATAGCGCATGCCGCGGCTCTCAACGGCTGTGCGCATGTCGAAGCGCAAGTTGGCGGTCTCCTCCGGCGTGCGCGAATTGATCACCAGCTTGGCGCCGGCGGCAGCCCAGGCGTCGAGATCGGCTTCGCTCGGCTGGCTGGCAAACCAGACATTGCCGTCACGGCTGACAATTGAATCTGAAACAGGTTCCGACATGGCGACTCCGAACAATGAGAGGAAGGATATGAGAAGACGGGTCATGCTGTCTCTCCTTTGGGCGGTGGTGCATTGGGGTGCCAGCGCTCGATGAGGAGGCTGGCGGCGCGTGCGGTCTCTGCCAAGGGTGGGTAGGACCATGTTTCAAGTCTGCCAAGCCAGGGCCGCAGCGCGCCGACGCCTTCCAGCGCCGCGTGCAGACGGGTGAATTTCCCGGCAGAACCATCCATTGGCAGCGCATAGACCGGCTTGCCGGTCGCGCTGGCCTCGACCAGCATATTGGTCGATTCCTCGGTGACGAAAATCCAGTCGGCCGCAGCGAGGAAGGCGAAATACGGATTCTCGCCCTCGCCATCAAACAGCCAGACGCGGTCACGTCCGCCGAACGTCTTGGTCAGGCGCTCGGTCAGGGCTTTGGGTGTGCGCCGCGACAGGGTGATCATCAGGCTGACATTCTGCGCCAGCAAATCCTCCATCCGACCGACGAGATAGTCGGCGATCCGGGGCGTCAGCCGGAAGCGTTTGGAATCGCCACCAATCAGGATCGCCGCACGCGGGCCAGGCAGGGCGTCGATCTGCGGCGCGAAGGCAGCACGCCCGGCGGCCAGTGCGGCGGTGGAGATCCGGTTGGGCGAGCCGATCATCGAGATCGCATTCGGTCGCACCAGCCGGTCATGCGCCGGAGCGAGGATCAGATCGAAATCGCCGTGGCGGGTTCGCGGATCCTGCACATAGGCGAAGAAACAGCGCGGCGAGATATTGCGGTGCCTGGCGGCCAGTTTGATCGCCGCGCGGCCGCAGCCAATCCACAAATCTGGCGGGCCGCAATCGGGCAGGGCGACCGATCCGTCCTTGTGCGCGATGGCTGTGCCGATCTGCAGGGTGATGTCGCGGTGAGCGAGCTGCGCTGCGACGGCGTCGGCCAAGCCAAGCGCCTGGTTTTCAATCCCGCGCCGGCCGTCAGAGACGACCCAACACACCGGCGAACTGCTGGTCGCCGACAAGGGCGGGGAAGAGGGCGGGGCCTGCGTTTGCGACATGATGCGAGTTAAAGGGTGCGGCCTCGTCGCGGTCAAGCGTGACAAACCCCTTGACAGGTGCGCGCTACAGATGTCACATGGGTTACAAGTGTAGCGTATCTGTGACGGGAGCCATGAATGAAACTATCCGCGCCATCTCCGGCCGAACTGGCGATTTTGAAGCATTTGTGGGCAGCCGGCCCTCAGAGTGCGCGTGAGGTTCAAAACGGAATCGAACGCGAAACTGGCTGGTCCTATTCGACCACCCGCACGATGATTTCGCGCATGACCGACAAGGGCCTGGTGGGACGCTCCGAAGTCCATGGCCTCTCGGTGTTCGCGGCCAAGGTCGGCAAGGTGGCGTTGATGGGGCAGATGATCCGTGATTTCGCGGCCAATGTGCTCGATCTCGACGGACCGCTGCCGGCCACCGCTTTCGTCAATAGCCGGCTGTTTTCCGAGGACGAAGCGGCAGCGTTGACTCGCCTGCTCGAAGCGGAGACGCCCGAAATCAGGCAGGAAGATGGGGAGGACGCCCAATGACCGGTCTGCTCACCGCCCTCCTGCTCGGCGCCGCGCTTTCAGTGACGGCGGCCGGCCTCGCCTGGCTGGCGGGTCTTGCTTTGCAGTCCCGCATGCGCCCCGCCCAGCCCGGTCTGTGGCGAAGTGCGCGCCTGGTCGCGGTTCTGCCCCTGCTGATCGCACCGGCGCTCTACGCCATCCCCCAAACGGTGCCCGGCATGCCCGCGCTCGACTTCATCGACGAACCCGCTGCCTTGCTGTTGACCGCCAACCCAGGCGTTGACGCTGCGATAGCGGCTCCGTCCGCTCTCGTGCTGCCATCGCTGGAATGGATGCTGGTGGCGATCTACGCGCTCGGCCTGATCGCCGCGCTCGCGCTCGCCTTTCGGCGCCATGGCCAGCGTCGCCGCCTGTTGCGTGACAGCCGGATTGCGGCCCGCCATGAACGCATTTTGCTGGATCGCGAGGCTGAGAAACTGGGTCTTCCGGCTCCGGAACTGCGCTTTTGTTCCCGTGCGGCCACGCCCTTTCTGACCGGTTGGCGCGGCCTGATTATTGCCCCGGAGAGTCTGTTGCACTCACCGGAGCTGGCTCGCCATGCCCTGGTGCACGAGCTCTGCCATTTGCACCGCGGCGATGAGCGTGACCGTTTGGTCGGCTCGGCACTCACCATCCTGTTCTGGTTCAACTGGCCCCTACGCCAGATCGAGCGGGAACTTGATGCGGCTCGGGAAATCGCCTGTGACCGCCACGCCATTGCGGCGCTCGGCCACACCCAACGCAGAGCCTATGCGGCGACGCTGATTGAAACCATGCGGACGACGGCCCAGCCGGTCTCCGCCTTCGGACCCCATGACAGGAGACATCGGGAAATGCGTATTAAAGCCATACTTTCAGGCGGCCAGACCGTCAGCCACTCCCTTCTCACTGCGGGCGCACTCTTGCTCCTCGCTGTTCCAGTGGCCTTCGCGCAAACGGCGGTAACGCCCCGGCGCGTCGTCAGCGCGCCGGTCGACATGATCGCGCCACAGGCTGCGGCTCAGCAACTTGACCAGGCTGTCGGCAATGACGTGATGGCGGCGATAGACCCGCAGGCTGACGTCTCTGCCATTGAGGCCCGAATCGCGGCCAAGGCCCCTCGGGCGGTCGCAGGCGTGCAAGGCTCATCGCCAGCACCGGCTGCGGTTGCAGCACTCGCGGTCGCGTCGCAGTCCACTGTCGCTCCGAATCTGTCCGGTTCAATCCTGCAAGGTCGTATCACCAGCGCCTATGGCCCGCGTCCAGAACGGCCGGTTGGTTCGCCCCCATTTCATGGCGGCATCGATATCGCCGCACCGGTAGGCACTGCCCTGACGGCAGCCGGCGCTGGTAGGGTGACCCATGCCGCGATGGGCTATAATGGCTCGGATCGCTGGGGCAATACGGTGGAGATTGATCATGGCAATGGTTGGTCAACGCTCTATGCCCATCTCGACGAAATTGATGTGCAGCGCGGTGGGACCGTGAGCGCCGGTCAGATCATCGGTACGGTTGGCAGCACAGGCGTCGCGACGGGACCGCATGTGCATGTCGAAGTGCACCATGATGGGCAACGTGTCGATCCGGCGGATTATCTGACCGGACTGAACTGACCGTCGTCTTCAAGAGATAGGGGATGAGGGCGGCCGGAGCGATGCTCCGGCCGTTTCCTTTTGCCGGTGTGACCGGCCAGCACCTTCTGGTCACAAAGACCTGTCAGACTCGCCGGGATGACTTTGTCGCGACAGCTCATATTGACCTATTCTGAAGTCCTGCCCGGCCCCGGCGACCCGCGTATCCGGGTGCGAACGGGCCGGGTCTTGGCGAGCAGCTTCGTGCTGGCGGTGCTGCTTTCGCTCTTGCTGCTTGCTTGCGCTTCGACCCTGCCGGTTTCGATGCGTTTCACCGCGCCGGTCGCGAATGCGGTTGTCTACAGCGCGTTTGGCGAAGCCCGTCAGCGGAGCGGGGGACGCATCGCCCACCACGCCGGCATCGATCTCGCAGCGCCCTATGGCACGCCCGTGCACGCCGTCGGGGCAGGTGAGGTCGTGTTCTCCGGTTGGGGCTATCACGGCTCGACGCTGTGGGGTCTGCTGGTCGCGGTCGATCACGGCGATGGCTGGGTCACGCTCTATGCGCATCTCTCCGACGCCGAGGTTCAGGTCGGTGACCAGCTGCGCCGCGACGATCAAATCGGGCATATCGGCACCAGCGGCAATGCGACCGGCCCGCATGTTCATCTCGAATTACGCCAGGACGGTGTGCCAATCGACCCGGGCGACCGCATTGCAGGGCTGCGCTAAAGGTCTTGCCTGACAATGGAAAACGGCCGGAGCATCGCTCCGGCCGTTACTGATTATTGATGGGTCGACGGGCTCAGCCCCAGTCGACTTTCATGATCTCATAGGATTTCAGTCCGCCCGGAGCGTTGACCTCGGCGACATCGCCGACTTCCTTGTTGATCATCGAGCGCGCGATGGGCGAGGAGATCGAGATCTTGCCGCCATGCACGTCAGCTTCGTCCTCGCCGACGATCTGATAGGTCGCCTGCTCCTCGGTGTCCTCGTCGAGCACCGTGACGGTGGCGCCAAATTTGACGCTGCTGCCGCTCATCTTGGTGACATCGATGACCTGCGCGCGCGCGAGCTTGTCCTCAAGCTCCTGCACGCGGCCTTCGATATAGCCTTGGCGCTCTTTGGCCGCATGATATTCCGCGTTCTCGGAGAGATCGCCATGCTCACGTGCCTCTGAGATCGCCGCGATCACCGCCGGGCGTTCTTCACTCTTGAGACGTCTTAGTTCGTCGTCGAGGGCTTTTTGCCCTGCGACGGTCATCGGGATCTGTTTCATACGACCACTTAACTACGGGAAATCAAAACAGGCTAGCGTCAGAGCTGCACGCCATCAAGCATAGGTTTGCAGGGCGCGCGGTTCCAAGGCTCCGTCATCGATCCGGCGCAGTGACATGATCGCCGCTCTCGCCGCTGAAGCGGTTGTATAACAAGGGATTTTCATCTCCAACGCTGTGCGGCGGATCGAATAGCTGTCGAGATGCGATTGGCGGCCTTCGGTGGTGTTGAAAATGAGCTGAACTTCGCCATTCTTCATCAAATCGACAATGTGGGGCCGGCCTTCGAAGACTTTGTTGACTCGCGTGACCGGGACGCCGGCATCGCTGAAGGTCTTGGCCGTGCCGCCGGTCGCCAGAATGGTGAAGCCGAGCATCGCCAAAACCCGCGCCGGTTCGACCATCGCCGCCTTGTCACCCTCGCGTAGCGAGATGAAGACGCCGCCCCTGCGCGGCAGGTGAATGCCGGCACCGAGTTCGGCCTTGGCAAAGGCTGCCTCGAACGTCATGTCTATCCCCATCACTTCGCCGGTCGAGCGCATTTCCGGCCCGAGCACTGGATCGACGCCGGGGAAGCGTGCAAACGGCATGACGGCTTCCTTGACCGAGACATGTTTCGGGGCTGGATCTTTCAGTTTGAAATCGGCCAGACAGGCACCGGCCATCACCTTGGCCGCCAGTTTGGCAACCGGCTGGCCGATGGCCTTGGACACGAAGGGCACGGTGCGCGAAGCGCGCGGATTGACTTCGAGCACGAAGATTTCGCCATCCTTGACTGCGAACTGGACGTTCATCAGTCCCTTGACGCCGATCGCCATCGCCATGGCCACGGTTTCGCGTTTCAGTTCGGCGATCATCTCAGCCGATAGCGAATAGGGCGGCAGCGAGCAGGCCGAATCGCCGGAATGTACGCCAGCCTCTTCGATATGCTGCATCACACCGGCGACCCAGACGGTCTCGCCGTCGCAGATCGCGTCGACATCGATCTCGTCGGCATCGGTCAGATAGCGGTCGAGCAGCAAAGGCGTCTTGCCCGAGACATTGACCGCATCGCGCAGATAGCGTTCCAGGCTGTCGGTTTCACGGATAATCTCCATGGCCCGTCCGCCCAGCACATAGGAGGGGCGCAGCACCAACGGAAAGCCGAGCTTCTCGGCTGCAGCGCGCGCCTCGTCTTCGGAATGGACGATCACATTGGGTGGCTGGCGCAGGCCGAGCTGATTGAGCAGGTCCTTGAAGCGCTTGCGGTCCTCGGCCAGATCGATCGCGTCCGGCGCGGTGCCGAGGATCGGCACGCCTTCCGCTTCCAATTCTGCGGCGAGCTTGAGTGGGGTCTGGCCGCCATACTGGACGACGACGCCAAGCAGTGTGCCGTTCGAGCGCTCGGTCTCTATCAGTTCGAGCGTGTCTTCAATCGTCAGCGGCTCGAAATACAGCCGGTCGGCGGTGTCGTAATCGGTCGAGACGGTTTCGGGATTGCAGTTCACCATGATGGATTCAATGTCCATCTCGGCGAAGGCAAAGGCGGCGTGACAGCAGCAATAATCGAATTCGATGCCCTGGCCGATCCGGTTGGGACCGCCGCCGAGGATGATCGCTTTCTTGCGGCCGGTCGGCTCGGATTCGCACTCGACGCTGCCATCATAGGCCGGCGTTTCGTAGCAGGAATACATATAGGGCGTCGGCGAGGCGAATTCGGCGGCGCAGGTATCAACGCGCTTGAAGACCGGCCGCACGCCCAGGGCCCGGCGGGCGCGGCGCACCGTGGTTTCGTCCTGCTTGGTCAATTGCGCCAGCCGCGCATCGGAAAAGCCCATCGCCTTGAGGGCGCGGAAAGCGGCGGCGTCGGTCGGCAGGCCGAGCGTCGAGATATCGCCCTCGACCAGTACGATTTCTTCGATCTGGCGCAAGAACCAGGGCTCGTACAGCGAAGCGGAACGCACTTCCTCAAGCGAGAGACCTTCGCGGAAGGCCTGGGCGATGACGAGCAGCCGGTCGGGGCTCGGGATTGCCAGCGCCGCGCGGACGGCCTGTTTGCGCGCCGTCTCATCGGCGGCCTCATCGACGCCGGGCAAGCTCATGTCATCGAAGCCGGACAGGCCGGTCTCCAGCGAGCGCAACGCCTTTTGCATGCTCTCCTGGAAGGAGCGGCCGATCGCCATCACTTCGCCGACCGACTTCATCGACGTCGAGAGCGTCGCTTCGGCGCCAGGGTATTTTTCGAAGGCGAAGCGCGGGATCTTGACGACGACATAATCGATCGTCGGCTCGAAGCTGGCGGGCATGGCTCCCTTGGTGATGTCGTTGTCGATTTCGTCGAGCGTATAGCCGACGGCCAATTTGGCGGCGACCTTGGCAATCGGGAAACCGGTCGCTTTCGACGCCAGCGCCGAGGAGCGCGAGACCCGCGGGTTCATCTCGATGACCACCATGCGCCCATCGGCCGGATTGACCGCGAACTGGACATTGGATCCGCCTGTCTCGACGCCGATCTCGCGCAGCACGGCAATCGAGGCCGAGCGCATGATCTGGTATTCCTTGTCGGTCAGGGTCATCGCCGGGGCGACGGTGATCGAATCGCCGGTGTGGACGCCCATCGGGTCGATATTCTCGATGGAGCAGATGATGATGCAATTATCCGCCTTGTCGCGGACGACCTCCATCTCGAACTCTTTCCAGCCGACAATGCTCTCTTCGACCAGGATTTCATCGACTGGCGAGGCATCAAGCCCGCTCTGGCAGATCAGGCGGAATTCCTCGACATTATAGGCGATGCCGCCGCCGGTGCCGCCGAGCGTGAAGGAGGGGCGGATGATGGTCGGCAGGCCAATCTCGATCATCGCGGCATCGGCTTCGCCCATATTGTGGACGACGCGCGAGCGCGGGCTTTCCAGACCGATCTTCTCCATCGCGGTGCGGAAGCGCTGGCGGTTTTCCGCCTTGTCGATGACATCGGCCTTGGCGCCGATCATCTCGACCTTGAACAATTCCAGCACGCCGCGCTTGTCGAGCTCGAGCGCACAATTGAGCGCGGTCTGGCCGCCCATGGTTGGCAGCAGCGCGTCGGGACGTTCGATCTCGATCACCTTGGCGACCATTTCCGGCGTGATCGGTTCGATATAGGTCGCGTCGGCGAGTTCCGGGTCGGTCATGATCGTTGCCGGATTGGAATTGACCAGGATCACCCGGTAGCCCTCGGCCTTCAAAGCCTTCACCGCCTGCACCCCGGAATAATCGAATTCGCAGGCCTGACCGATCACGATCGGACCGGCGCCAATGATCAGGATGGATTTGATGTCGGTGCGTTTGGGCATGGGGTTCCAGTCTCACGTGCGCGCGCGTCAAACCTGCCGCTGCGAGGGGCAGCGTCGGGCGGACGGAATGATTTAGTGCTGAAGCGGGTTCCTAACTGGGAATCATCGCGAAGGCGAGACTTTATGTGAGGCTTTTCCTGAAATCGGTCGCGGCGGATGTCACTCACCCGCTCGCCAGCCCCAGACCGCGCCACAACATCGGTTGAATATCAGATCGTGTCCCCGTTATGCGTTCGCTGACCAGCCAGTGGGCGCGCTCATGCAGGAGGGGGATGACGGCTTGGTCGGCGAGGAGGATGCGCTCGGCTTCGCGATAGGCGATCGCGCGTACCACCGGGTCGCTCTCGCGCCGTGCCAGCGCCATCTCGGCGGCGAAATCGGGATTGTCCCAGTTGAAATTGGCCGCAAACCCGCCCGGTGCGAATGGGTCGAGCATGAAGAAAGGGTCGGATTTCAGCCCGCGATTGAAACTGGCGACCGCGATATCGAAACCGCCGCTATCGACCGCTTGGTAGAGATCGGTCGGATAGCTGACCAAGAGCTCCGCCTCGACGCCGACGCGGCGCCAGTCGTCGGCGATGGCGATGGCGATCTGCTCGCTGACACCCGGCACGGTGCGGATCTCGACGCGCGCTGGCAGGTCAGGATCAATGGTTGGGCGCAGGCTTGAGTCATGCAAATCGATCGGATCGAGCTGCGCGTCGGCCTGGGGAATGATGTGGTGGGTGGCGCGTGCCGTGCTGTCGAAGAAATTCGTCGCGATGAAGCCGCGATCAATCGCCACTGAAAGGGCTCGGCGTGCGGCCGGTGTGTCGAGCCCCGCTCGCGCATGATTGACCTTCAGATAGCGCAGGATCGGGGCGTCGAAACTGCGAAATTGCGCGCCCAGCCGCTCGCGCCAGAAGCCGAGCTGATTGCCGGGCGGGTTCTCGACCAGATCATATTCGCCGGCCCGGAACATGCGGGTGCGGGTGCCGGCATCACGCACGGCATCGATGCGAATGCGTTCAATCGTGACGTCCGCCGCGCCGGCATAGTGCGAGTTCTTCGCCAGATCGAGGCTCATCTGGCTGGCGGCCGTGACGGTATAGGCACCGGCGGTGACGATGTTTTCCGGCCGGATCCAGTCGCGGCCATGCGCTTCGATGACGTGACGCGGGAAGGGGTAAAATTCGCGCATCAAGGTTGGCAATAGGCCGAGCGGCGTGTCGAGCCGAACCTCGACGGTGTGCTCGTCCAGTGCGGCAAAGCCCATCGCCTCTGGCGGCAGCTCGCCCGCCAGCACAGCGCGCGCATTCGCGACCGCGAAAAAGTCACCCAGATTGGCAAAGCTGGCTTGCGGATCGACCAAGCGCTGTGCCGACCAGACGACATCCTCTGCCGTCAGCGGGTGGCCGTCTGACCAGCGTGCATCGTCGCGTAGGGTAAAGACCCAGCTCAACCCGTCCGCCGCGACGCGCCAGCCGGTCGCGATGCCGGGCGCGACGCTCCCGTCGGCGGCATAATCGGTCAGGCCGGCATGGATTTGTTTGTAGACCAGCGCCGCCGAAGCAAATTCGCCCAGCGCCGGGTCGAGACTGTCGGGCAGGGTCTCAATCGCCACGCGCAGCAGGCCCGCGGGTGTGTCATGCCGCGCACAGGCGGCGAGGCTGGTAGCGGCAGTGGCGGCGAGCAGGGTGCGACGGTTCAGCATCGCACCATCTTGCCGTGATTTGCGTCCAGGGGAAGGGCTCAGGCCGTTTCGCTGACCTTGAGCGATCCGACAAAGCGCTTGAACACGCCGAAACTGTCCTGCGGGCCGGGCGAGGCTTCCGGGTGGTGCTGGACGGCCTGGATCGGCTTGCTGGTGAGGCGGAAGCCGCAATTGGAACCGTCGAACAGCGAGACATGGGTCTCGACGGCGTCCTTGGGCAGGCTGGTGCTATCGACGGCAAAGCCGTGATTCATCGAGACGATCTCGACTTGGCCGGTCTCGTGATTCTTGACCGGATGATTGGCGCCGTGATGGCCTTGCGGCATTTTCACGGTGCGGCCACCCAGCGCGAGCGCCAGCATTTGATGGCCCAGACAGATGCCGAGGATCGGGATATTGCTGTCGATCAGCGTGCGCAGGGCCGGCAGGGCATAGGCACCAGTTGCGGCCGGATCGCCGGGACCATTGGAGATGACGATGCCGTCGGGCGAAAGCTTGAGGATGTCGGCGGCGGCGGCATTGCCCGGCACCACCGCAACGCGGGCACCGGCGCCGACCAGCAGGCGCAGGATATTCGCCTTCACGCCATAATCGAGCACGACGACGCGTGGCCCTTCGGCCGGGCCTTCGGCGTAGCCGGTTTCCCAGTCCCAAGAGCTTTGGGCCCATTCACCTGCCGATTCGCGGCTGACGGCGGCGGCCAGTTCCTGGCCTTCCATCGAGGCGGCGGCCTTGGCGCTGGCTTTCAGCGCATCGATATCAATTTGGCCGGCTGGATCGTGAGCGATGGCACACATCGCCATGCCGTGATCGCGGATCCGGCGCGTCAGGGCGCGGGTGTCGAGGCCGGTCAGTGAGATGATGCCGCGCGTGCGCAGCCATTCGCCAAAGCTCTCCGTGGCGCGGTAATTGGCTGGCGGCGTGAGCGGGGCGCGGCTGACCATGCCAACGGCGGCGCGGCGCGCCGGCGTGCTGGCGGCTTCCTCGTCTTCGCTATTGGCACCGACATTGCCGACATGCGGGAAGGTGAAGCAGACGACCTGGCCGGAATAGGAGGGGTCAGAGAGGATTTCCTGGTGTCCGGTCATCGCGGTATTAAAACATAACTCGCCGATCGCGATCCCCGAGGCGCCACACCCCTGACCGACGAAGACGGTCCCGTCAGCGAGCGCCAGGGCTCCGGTCGGATTTGGCTGCGAGATCTGGGACATGGCTGTGCTCCTGAAGCCGGTCTGCCGTGCGGGAAAACGAGTCGTGACGCGCGGGCGGCCAAACGGTCGCGTAGGTAGTCAGAGACGCTGCCGCGGTCAATCCCGTACCCGTGCAATTCGATTGGCCTTGATTCTTTCGCAAAGACAGCATATTTCCGCCGGGCTTGAAACGGGCGTATATTCGCACCGCTAGATTCGGCTCTGAGGATGAGCCTTGATGACAATGGACCCGAGCAGGCGTGATCGCCAAATCGCGCTGAGAAAATCCACTTCAAAATCAAACCAATGACTAAATGGGCGCCTCAACGCGCCAGAAACGGTAACCTACCCCATGTCTCTTCGTGATCGAATCGCCACCGATATGAAATCGGCCCTGAAAGCACAGGACAAGCTGCGCCTCTCGACGCTGCGGCTGATTTCTGCTGCCGTCAAAGACCGCGATATCGCTGCCCGCGCGGAAGATCGTTGCTGCGGCTGCGAGGAAACCGAAATTCTCGCCATCCTGCAAAAGCTGATGAAACAGCGCGAGGAAGCGGCCGACACCTATGAAAATGCCGGACGGCTTGACCTCTCCGAAGTTGAGCGCAGCGAGGCGGAAGTCGTGCGCGAATATCTGCCGAAGCCGATGGACGAAACCGAAATCGCCGACGCCGCCGTCGATGTCGTCACCGAGCTCGATGCCGCCGGTCTCAAGGATATGGGCCGCTGCATGGGCGAGCTGAAAACCCGCTATGCCGGGCGGATGGATTTCGGCAAGGCCGGAGCCAAGGTCAAGGACCTGCTCTCGGGCGCCGCCTGAGCCACCGCGCTGCCGGGCCGGGCGATGCCCGGCTTGCGATTGAGGCGTGACGCGCGCGGGTTTCCGGCGCAACATGCCAATCCAGTTTTGACGGTCATGCCGACCCGGATTGCGGACCCATCGGGCTTGGGTTCGCGCCTTTGTGTTCGTGGTCAGCGCTGAGCCTTTGAGGGATAGCCGAACCACCATGCGTCTGGGCGAGGACTTCATCGACGAAATCAAGGCGCGTGTGCGTCCGTCGGACCTGATCGGCCGCACGGTCGGGCTGAAGCGCCAGGGCCGTGAATTCGTTGGGCTGTCGCCATTCAAGAAGGAGCGTTCGCCCTCCTTTTTCGTCAATGACGAGAAGCGCTTCTATCACTGCTTCGCCTCTGGCAAGCATGGCGATGTCTTCACTTGGCTGGAAGAGATGGAGGGCCTCTCCTTCATGGAGGCGGCTGAGCGTCTGGCCAGCGAGGCCGGGCTGAGCCTGCCCGCCCCCGACCCCCAGGCGCAACAGACCACCCAGCACCGCAAATCCCTGATCGAATGGATGGAGGCCGCCCAAGCCTTCTATCTACGCGCCCTGCGTACGCCAGCGGCCGAGGATGCGCGCCGCTATCTCAAATCACGCGGGGTCTCGGGCGAGGATTGCGTTCGCTTCGGCATTGGTTACGCGCCGGAAAGCCGCACCGCACTCAAGGACGAGCTGGTCACCGCCGGCGCACCGGTCGGCGATCTGGTCGAGTGCGGCCTGTTGATCGAGCCCGATAGCGGTTCGCCCTATGACCGGTTCCGCCACCGCATCATGTTCCCGATCCAGGATCCGCGCGGCCGGCTGGTTGCGTTCGGCGGCCGGGCCTTGTCGAGCGAGGCCAAGGCAAAATATCTCAATTCGCCAGAGACGCCGATCTTCCACAAGGGCTCGATGCTCTATCGCTTCCCCGAAGCGCGCAAGGCGGCCTCCGACCCGAAGGCCGATATTCGCGGCCTGATCGTCGCCGAGGGCTATCTCGACGTCATCGCCTTGGCGCGCGCCGGCCTCGAGCAGGGCGTCGCACCGCTGGGGACCGCGATCACCGAGGAACAATTGCAATTGCTGTGGCGCGCGGGTGGCGAGCCGGTGATGTGCCTCGATGGCGACAGCGCCGGGCGTGCGGCCGCGCTCAAGGCCGCTGATCGTGCCCTGCCGCTGCTGCAGGCTGGCCACACGCTGCGTTTCGCTTTCATGCCCGATGGCAAGGACCCCGACGATATCCTACGTGAGCAGGGCGCTGGTGCGCTGCGCGACGTGTTCAAGCAGACGCGTTCGCTGGCCGAGCTGCTATGGGAGCGCGAAGTCGGCGTCGAGCCGCTCGATGACCCGGATCGCCGCGCCAGTTTCCGCCGTCGGATCCGCACCCTTTTGGCCCAGATCGCCGAGCCGGATATTCGCGCCGAATACAAACGCGAATTTGACCATCGCATGGAAGCCGCTTTCGGCACCACGTCGCAACGCGCGCCTTGGACCGGCAAGGGCAAAAAAGGCTTACCGCGCCTTGGGCCGAGCGCTGAACTGCGTCGCGCTGCCAAGGGCAATCCGGGCGCGGCAGACGCCCGAATTCTGTTGCTGGCCGTGATCGAATGGCCCGAACTGGCCGCTGACCAGGTTGAAACCCTGGCCCACCTGACTCTCGGTTCGCTTGACTTACTACGCGACACCGTTCTAGACGCCTGCTCTTCTGGGCAGTCTGTGCAATCGGATTGGCTACGCGCGAGGCTTGTGGAAGCTGGCTTTGCGGCGCAGCTCAAGCGGTTGGACGGGGAACGGGGACCGATGCGGGCGGCGATCGGCGGGGCACAAGCTTCCGGCGAACAGCGTAGTGAGGCTTGGATTAAGCTCGCGGCTGCCTATATGGAAAGAAACGAGGCTACTGATCGGCGCGAAGAAATTCGTGCCCGTTTGGTAGAAGAAATTGGCAGGGATGATTCAGACGGTGTACGTCGGCTGGTGGAAGCCTATCGACGTGTAACCAGCCGTTCCGAATCTTCCTGATACGGATATTGTCGATTGGCGCCTGTCAGCGGCGCGACCAGGGACGAATACATGACCAAACCGGCCGAAGCCAATGACGCGTCCGAGACCCATGACGGGCCTCTCCTGGACCTGACGGATCAGTCCGTCAAGACCATGATCAAGGTCGCCAAAAAACGCGGCTATGTGACCCATGACGAATTGAATGCGGTATTGCCGAGCGAGGAATTCTCGTCCGAGCAGATCGAGGACGTGCTCGGGCAATTGTCCGAAATGGGTATCAATGTCGTTGATAATGACAGTGAAGCCGATGACGACAAGGAAACCACCGGCGCAGCCGCCAAGGGCAGCGACGCGGATTCCGATGATGACGACGATGATGATGGCGAGGAAGAGTCCGAGCCGCGCGCCGTAACCGGTACGTCGAAAAGCGCCATCACCGGCCTCAACACCCCGACCTCTGCCGACCGTACCGATGATCCGGTGCGGATGTATCTGCGCGAAATGGGTTCGGTCGAGCTGCTGTCGCGCGAAGGCGAGATCGCCATCGCCAAACGTATCGAAGCCGGCCGCAATGCGATGATCCGCGGCCTGTGCGAAAGCCCGCTGACCTTTGAGGCCATCATGGTCTGGCGCGAGGAATTGCACGAAGGCGAAGTCCTGCTGCGTGACATCATCGATCTCGACGCGACCTATGGCAGCCAGCAGGCCGAAGCCAACCAGGACGAAGACGGCGAGACCGGTCCGGCCGAAGACGGCGAAACCCCGACCCCGCAAGCGCCCGGCGTTGCCAAACCGGCTGAAGGTGAAGCCAAGGCCGACGAGAAGGACGAAGAGTCCGACGGTTCCGAGGATGACGACGCCAAGGCCAAGGATGATGACGACGAAGATGAGGACGAGGACGGCGAATCCTCTTCCAAATCCGATGACGATGATGATGACGACGATGATGATGAGGGCGTCACGCTCTCGCTCTCGGCGATGGAAGCGGAATTGCGCGAAGGCGTCATGGAGACGCTCGACCTGATCTCGACCGACTTCACCGCTTTCCGCAAGCTGCAGGACAAGCTCGTTGCTGCGCGGATCGAAGGCAAGGATCTGACCAAGCAGAGCCGCGAGAAATACGAAGGCCTGCAAAACTCGATCGTCACCAATCTCAACACCATGCATCTCAACAATGCGCGGATCGAGGCCCTGGTCGAACAGCTCTATGCGATCAACAAGGAGCGCATGTCGCTCGAAGGCCGCCTGCTGCGCATGGCCGATGCCCATGGCGTGCCACGCGCACAGTTCATGGACAGCTATTTCGGTAATGAACTGAATCCGGAATGGCCTGGCTCGATGGCCAAGACTTCCAAGGCCTGGACCCGCTTTATCGACCGAGAGGGCGTTGATGCCACCAAGATCCGCGATGATCTGGCCGAGCTGACCCAGCGCGCCGGCGTGCCGATTGAAGACCTGCGCCGCATTGTCCGCACCGTCCAGAAGGGCGAGCGCGAAGCGCGCGTCGCCAAGAAGGAAATGGTTGAGGCCAATTTGCGTCTCGTTATTTCGATTGCGAAGAAATACACCAATCGCGGCCTGCAATTCCTCGACCTGATCCAGGAAGGCAATATCGGCCTGATGAAGGCCGTCGATAAATTCGAATATCGCCGCGGTTATAAATTCTCGACCTATGCCACCTGGTGGATCCGTCAGGCGATCACACGTTCGATCGCCGACCAGGCCCGCACCATCCGTATTCCGGTGCAC